>VOFJ01000698.1_pt1 | contig 21137 bp, 35 predicted proteins | sample 5384081 | NCBI WGS metagenome assembly VOFJ01 (sample SAMN12384729, study PRJNA508395) | human gut metagenome | isolation source: healthy gut I | host: Homo sapiens | reverse complement strand
ATCCGGCGCAGCAGCACCGAGACGTACAGCGCAAAGCCAGCTGCAGCACCAGCAGCCGCAGCAGCACCAGCTGCTTCGGCAGGAGCCGGAAGCATTAAGATTGAAGCATTGCTGGAAGGTATTCAAGATTGAGAAGAAAGTCGGCGATGCTGTAAAGAAGGGAGATGCCGTCCTGTTCTTGAGATCATGAAGATGGAGACTCCGGTCGTTGCAACGCAGGACGGTACGGTAGCAAGTATCAACGTAAGTGTTGGAGATATGGTAGAAGCGGGCGCATTACTTGCAACATTAAACTAATTTAGGAGGAAAACAATGAGCTATTTTAGTGAGACAATGGGGAACCTCCTGCATCAGACCGCTTTCTTTAACCTTACCTGGGGAAATTTTGTGATGATCATTGTCGCATGCTTTTTCCTGTATCTGGCTATCGCGAAGGGTTTGAGCCATTGCTTCTTGTTCCGATTGCATTCGGTATGCTGCTTGTAAATATCTATCCGGATATTTTTGCAGACCCGGAGCAGATGAGCAATGGTGGGTGGTGGTTTATTCCACTACTTTTATGTGTTAGACGAGTGGTCAATCTTACCGTCTCTGATTTTCCTTGGAGTCGGTGCTATGACAGATTTCGGACCGCTGATTGCAAACCCGATCAGTTTCCTGCTTGGAGCTGCAGCTCAGTTCGGTATTTTCGGAGCGTACTTCCTTGCAATCATGATGGGCTTTAATGATAAGGCAGCAGCTGCTGTTTCCATCATCGGTGGAGCCGACGGACCTACCTCCATTTTCCTTGCAGGAAAGTTAGGACAGTCGGGACTGATGGGACCGATCGCTGTGGCGGCATATTCCTATATGGCGCTTGTGCCGATCATCCAGCCGCCAATTATGAAGCTGTTTACAACCAAAAAAGAGCGTGCCATCAAGATGGAGAACTTAAGACCGGTTTCCAAGCTGGAGAAGATTCTCTTCCCGATCGTGGTTACGGTGGTTGTATGTACGATTCTTCCCACAACAGCTCCGCTGGTTGGTATGCTGATGCTCGGCAACCTGTTCCGCGAGAGCGGTGTGGTCCGCCAGCTGACCGATACCGCATCCAACGCATTGATGTACATCGTAGTTATCCTGCTCGGTACTTCCGTAGGTGCATCTACGAGTGCGGAGGCGTTCTTAAATACAACGACATTAAAGATCGTTGCACTTGGACTGATTGCATTTATGTTCGGTACAGCAGCCGGTGTCCTGTTTGGTAAGCTGTTATGCTTCCTCACAAAGGGCAAGATCAATCCTCTGATCGGATCTGCCGGTGTATCTGCCGTTCCTATGGCAGCCCGTGTATCCCAGAAAGTCGGCGCAGAGGAAGATCCGACGAACTTCCTGCTGATGCATGCGATGGGACCGAACGTTGCCGGCGTTATCGGTACTGCAGTAGCAGCCGGTGTATTCATGGCAATTTTCGGAATTTAGTGAAAGAGCAAATGCCGTCATAGACGGATAGCGGTATCAAAGTATCCGCTGATAAGGAGGAAAAAATGTCAGAAGTTGTTAAAAAACCTTTAAAAATAACAGAGACCGTGCTGCGTGACGCGCAGCAGTCGCTGATTGCGACAAGAATGACCACCGAGCAGATGCTTCCTATCATCGAGACAAGATGGATAAGGTCGGCTACTATGCGGTGGAGTGCTGGGGCGGTGCTACCTTCGATGCATGCCTTCGTTTCCTGAAGGAAGATCCGTGGGATCGTCTCCGCAAGTTAAGAGACGGATTTAAGAACACCAAGCTTCAGATGCTGTTTCGTGGACAGAACATCTTAGGATATCGTCCGTATGCGGATGATGTGGTAGAGTATTTCGTACAGAAATCCATTGCAAACGGTATTGATATCATTCGTATTTTCGACTGCCTGAACGATATCCGCAACCTGCAGACAGCCGTTACCGCATGTAACAAAGAGAAAGGACATGCACAGGTCGCATTATCCTATACACCCTTGGCGACGCCTACACTCTGGATTACTGGATGGAGATGGCGAAGAAGAAGAGAGGATATGGGTGCTGATTCCCTATGTATCAAGGATATGGCAGGTCTTTTGGTTCCGACGAAGGCAACCGAGCTGATTCAGGCATTAAAGTCTGCAACCAACCTTCCGATCGAGCTCCATACACACTATACTTCCGGTGTCGCTTCCATGACATACATGAAGGCGGTTGAGGCAGGCTGTGACATTATCGATACAGCAATGTCTCCGTTCTCCATGGGAACCAGCCAGCCGGCAACCGAGGTTATGGTAGAGGCATTCAAGGGCACAGATTCGATACCGGTCTGGATCAGAACCTGTTGGCTGAGATCGCTGACTACTTCCGTCCGATGCGTGAGGAGGCGTTAGAGAGCGGTCTGATGAACCCGAAGGTTCTCGGCGTTAACATCAAGACTCTGTTATATCAGGTACCGGGTGGTATGTTTTCCAACCTTCTGTCTCAGTTAAAAGAGCAGGGCAAGGAAGACAAGTTCGAGGAGGTTCTTGCAGAGGTTCCGCGTGTGCGTAAAGACCTCGGTGAGCCGCCACTCGTTACACCGTCCTCACAGATCGTTGGTACACAGGCTGTGTTCAACGTACTGATGGGAGAGCGTTACAAAAGTGGCAACAAAGGAGACAAAGGATATTCTGCTTGGAAAGTACGGCCAGACTGTAAAACCATTCAACCCGGAGATCGTAGACAAGGTACTTGGCGAGGAGAAGAAGAACGCCATTACCTGCCGTCCGGCAGATCTGCTTGAGCCGGAGCTGGACAAGATCGAGGCTGAGATGAAGCAGTGGAAACAGCAGGATGAAGATGTACTCTCTTACGCACTGTTCCCGCAGGTTGCAACCGAATTCTTCAAATACCGTGAGGCACAGCAGAAAAAAGTAGACGAAAAAGCAGCAGATACCAAGAACGGAGCATATCCGGTATAGTCATATCCGGTTTCTACGAAAAAAGACGCATCAGATCTGGTGCGTCTTTTTTTTGATGGGAAAAATTCTTTTTGCATGAAATCTTGCATTTTCCGGTTAAAGTGATACAATCAAAAGTGCTGTTTGTGGCACAGCTTTTATGGGATAAAGAGGAGAATATGATGTCAAATACCAATGATCTGTTAAACCGGATTAATAATTGTTACAGTTCGATGAGCAAGGGACAAAAATGCTTTTGCAACTTACATTACAGATAATTATGATAAAGCGGTATTTTTAACGGCCGCAAAGATGGGGGAGACGGTTGGCGTCAGTGAATCAACCGTTGTGCGTTTTGCAACACATTTGGGATACAAAGGGTATCCGGAATTCCAGAATGCATTGGAAGAACTTGTGAGAAACAAGCTGAATTCGATCCAGCGTATGGAAGTGACCTATGGAAGAATCAGTCAGTCGAAAATTTTAGAATCAGTTTTACCGGCAGATGCGGACAAGATTAAAACGACACTTGGAAAAATCGATTGAGAAGTGCGTTTGAGGTGGCAGTCTCGACAATTTTGAGGCAAAAAATATTTATATTGTCGGGATCAGAAGCTGTGCGCCGTTAGCATCCTTTATGGCATTCTATCTTTAACCTGATGTTTGATAATGTGCATTTACTTCACCAGCAGCTCCAGTGAGATTTTTGAACAGATGGTGCGGATCGGAAAGGATGATGTGATTATCGGGATCAGTTTCCCACGCTATTCCATGCGGACTTTAAAGGCAATGGAATTTGCAAATAACCGCAATGCAAAAGTAATCACATTGACAGACAGTGTACATTCCCCGATGAATCTGTATTCCTCCTGCAATCTGATTGCGGACAGTGATATGGCTTCCATCGTGGATTCACTGGTAGCACCGCTCAGTGTCATCAATGCGCTGATCGTTGCACTTTGCATGAAGAACCGCAAAAAAGTTGCAAAAACACTGGAGATGCTGGAAGATATCTGGGATGAATATCAGGTATATGAGAGTGATGAGATCAATTATATTGATGACTCCATTAAAATGCGATATGGAAAAATAGGAGATACCGAATTTAATGAGTAGAGTAGTTGTGATCGGCGGAGGACCTGCCGGAATGTTTGCGGCAATCAGCAGCAAAGAGAAAAAATGGTCATCATGTAACATTATTATTGGAAAAAAATGAGAAACTGGGAAAGAAGCTTTTTATCACAGGAAAAGGCCGGTGTAATATTACCAATTCCAGTGATATGGATGTACTTTTTAACAGTGTCATGACCAATAGGAAGTTTTTATACAGTGCATTTTACGCATATGATAACCAGATGGTCATTGATTTTTTTGAACAGGCTGGCCGCGCCGGTAAAAATGAACGCGGAAACCGCATTTTCCCGGTTTCAGATCATTCTTCGGACGTGATCGCAGCCTTCGACTGCAGCTGTGTGTTAAAAAAAGATCAGGTGGAGATCCGGCTTCACAGTGAAGTGGACACATTATTATATGAAGATTCCGGGGAAGCGGGACAAAAAAAGGTATGTGGTGTGCAGCTTTCTGATGGAGGGAAAATCCAGGCGGATGATGTGATCGTTGCCACCGGAGGCTTTTCCTATCAGACAACAGGATCAACCGGGGATGGCTACCGCTTTGCAAAAGAGGCAGGACATACTGTGACGGAGATAAGACCTTCCCTTGTGCCGTTTAACGCAAAAGAAGACTATGTCAGGGAGATGCAGGGACTTTCTTTAAAAAATGTCAATGTCCGTATTTACCGTGGAAAGAAGGTACTTTACGATGAATTCGGAGAAATGCTATTTACGCATTTTTGGTGTCAGCGGACCATTGATTCTGACTGCAAGTGCGATGATCAGGCCGGATATCGCAAAAGAGCCTCTTGCAATGGAAATCGACTTAAAGCCGGCATTGACGGAAGAACAGTTAGACAAGCGTGTGTTGAAAGATTTTGAGGAAGCAAAGAACAAACAGTTCAAAAATTCCATTGGAAAGCTTTTCCCGGCAAAAATGATCCCGGTCATGATCGGATTATCCGGGATCGATCCGGATAAAAAAAGTAAACGAGATCACAAAAGAGGAGCGACTGAAATTTGTGCGGCTCATCAAGGCTTTTCCGTTAACGTTAAATGGACTGCGTGATTTTAATGAGGCAATTATCACAAAAGGCGGTGTCAAAGTCAGTGAGGTGAATCCATCGACGATGGAGTCAAAACTTGTCAGACATTTATATTTCTGTGGGGAAGTATTAGACTTAGATGCCCTGACAGGTGGTTTCAATCTCCAGATCGCATGGTCTACCGGACATCTTGCAGGGATGTGTGTGGAGTAGAAAAATCGCGCCGGAACGAGGTACGGGTGAACAGTATCGAAAAACAGATAAAAATGAGAGGAATGGATATATTATGAGTATGAATATTGCAATCGACGGACCAGCAGGAGCTGGAAAAAAGTACAATCGCAAAAAACTGGCAAAGGAGCTTGGTTTTATCTATGTAGATACCGGTGCGATGTACCGTGCCATGGCATATTATTTCCTGACAAACGGAATCGCCTCTTCGGATGAAACAAAAATTGCGGAAGCATGTCAGGATGTGGATGTGACCATTGCCTATGAAAATAATGAACAGCAGGTTATTTTAAATGGTAAAAAAATGTAAACGGATTTATCCGTACGGAGGAAGTCGGTAATATGGCTTCTGCGACAAGCGTATATCCGGTTGTCCGTACCAAATTAGTGGAACTGCAGAGAAAGCTTGCAGAGAGCACGGACGTTATCATGGACGGAAGAGATATCGGAACATGCGTGCTTCCAAATGCGCAGGTGAAGATTTATCTGACCGCAAGTTCTAAGACAAGAGCGCAGAGAAGATACGATGAATTGACTGCAAAAGGTGTTTCCTGTGATTTTGATGAGATCGAGAAGGATATCATCGACCGTGATTACCGGGATATGCACCGTGAGACTTCTGCGTTGAAACAGGCAGAGGATGCGGTTTTGGTAGATTCTTCTGAGATGAATATCGATCAGGTGGTGGAGGCAATCCGCTCTATTTATGAAGAGAAAAAAAAGGCTGTTAACAGGAAAACGGCTGAAAGAAGCAGGAATCAGAAAACGAATAGATAAGGAATGATTTATGAACATTATTTTAGCAAAAAAGTGCCGGTTTTTGTTTTGGCGTAAAAAGAGCCGTGGAAACGGTATACAAAGGAGGCAGAAAAAAATCAGACACCGATCTATACCTTTGGACCGATCATGCATAATGAAGAGGGTGTTGGAGATCTTGAAAGAAAAGGTGTGCAGGTCATCCATTCGACTGATGAATTAAAGGGCAGGCCAAAGGGCGGGAACCGTGATCATAAGATCACATGGTGTGGAGAGAAAAAATCTATGATGAGATCAAGGCACTGGGATTTGAGATCGTAGATGCGACCTGTCCGTTTGTGTTGAAAAATTCACCGTCTTGTGGAACAGTACAGCAGAGAAGGATATCATATTATTATTATTGGAAATGAGACACATCCGGAAGTGGAAGGCATTAAAGGATGGTCTGATCCAGCGGAGACATCCGTGATCGGAACATGTGAGGAGGCGGAAAAATTTACGCTTTCATCCGAAAAAAAAGTGTGTATTGTATCACAAACGACATTTAATTTACAATAAATTTCAAGAATTAGTTGAAATTATAAACGAAAAAGGTTATGATATAATTGTTTTAAATACAATCTGCAATGCTACGGAGGAAAGACAGACTGAAGCAGAACGTATTGCAAAAAGAAGTCGATGCCATGATTGTCATTGGCGGCAGGGCAGTTCTAATACGCAGAAGTTATTTGAAATATGTAAAAAAAGAATGTGAAAATACTTACTATATACAAACAATAAAGGATCTTGATTTGACCAGATTAAAAAATCCACCGATAACGTAGGTATTACCGCAGGGGCTTCTACCCCAAACAATATTATTGAGGAGGTTCAAAAAAGAATGTCAGAAATGAGCTTTGAACAAATGCTGGAAGAATCATTTAAAACAATAAGAAATGGAGAGGTAGTTGAAGGTACCGTTATCGATGTGAAACCTGATGAGATCGTTCTGAATATCGGCTACAAGGCAGACGGAATCATTACTCGTAATGAATATACAAACGAGTCTAAACGCCAGATCTTACAACTATGGTTTCCGTTGGTGATACTATGGAAGCAAAAGTCCTGAAAGTAAATGATGGAGAGGGACAGGTTATCCTACATACAAGCGTCTGGCTGCCGAGAAGGGAAGCAAGAGATTAGAGGAAGCATTTGAGAACAAGGAAGTTTTAACAGCAAAAGTTTCACAGGTATTAGATGGCGGTTTAAGTGTTGTTGTAGATGAGACAAGAGTATTCATTCCTGCAAGTCTTGTATCAGATACTTACGAGAAGGATCTTTCCAAATACAAAGGATCAGGAGATCGAGTTCGTTATCAGCGAGTTCAATCCGAAGAGAAGAAGAATCATCGGCGACAGAAAACAGTTATTAGTTGAGAAGAAATTAAGCAGCAGAAAGAACTGTTCGCAAGAATCAAGATCGGTGATGTATTAGAGGGAACAGTTAAGAATGTAACAGATTTCGGTGCGTTTATTGATCTTGGCGGAGCAGACGGTCTGCTTCATATTTCCGAGATGTCCTGGGGCAGAGTAGAAAGTCCTAAGAAAGTATTTAATGTTGGAGATACTGTAAAAGTATTCATCAAAGATATCAACGATACAAAGATCGCACTCAGCATGAAATTCCCTTCTGAGAATCCATGGAACGGAGCAAAGCAGAGAAGTTTGCAGTTGGCAATATTGTAAAAAGGAAAAGTTGCAAGAATGACAGATTTTGGTGCATTCGTTGAGCTTGCTCCAGGTGTTGATGCATTACTTCATGTTTCCCAGATCTCCAAGGATCATGTAGAAAAACCGGCTGATGTATTAAAGATCGGACAGGAAATCGAAGCAAAAGTGGTAGATTTCAATGAAGATGACAAGAAGATCAGCTTATCGATCAAAGCCTTAGAGGCACCGGACGAGGATGCTGTAGAAGCTGCTGAAGTTCATACAGAGAAATAATATGCTAGAGAAGTATGAAAAAAATTCAAAAAAGATGTATATGCGTTAACTAAGATCGATCTGAACTGTTATAAGGAAAAACAGATGCGTCGTAGAATAGATACGCTTATTAATAAGAATGGGATCACTTCCTATGATGCATATGTGGACCTGATCAAAAGGATAAGGAAAAATTCGAACAGTTCGTCAACTTTTTTGACCATCAATGTCTCTGAATTTTATCGTAATCCGGAGCAGTGGAAGATCTTAGAGGGTGAGGTATTCCCAAAACTGATCAAAACCTATGGAAAGAATCTGAAAGTCTGAGTGCAATGTTCTACCGGAGACGAACCATATTCTCTAGTTATGGCGTTGTCGAGACAGATACCACTTGCTAATATCAAAGTAATTGCTACAGATATTGACAAGCAGGTTTTGGATAAAGCAAGAATGGGACTCTACAATGAGAAGAAGAGTATTGCGAATGTTCCAAAGGATCTAAAGAATAAGTACTTTAAGAAAATTGGAACATCCTATCAGATCTCAGATGAGATCAAACGCAGGGTGGAATTCAAAGAACACAATCTGCTGAAAAGATCCATATCCGACTGGCTGTAATCTGATTGTATGTAGAAATGTTGTGATCTACTTTTACCGAGGAAGCCAAGGATGAGATTTATAAAAAGTTCAATCAGTGCATGACAAAGGGAGGAGTTCTCTTTATCGGAAGCACAGAACAGATTATGAATTATAAGGAACTTGGATTTGTCCGGGATAAATCTTTCTTCTTTGAAAAAGAATAATAGAATTACAAAGGCGAAAAAACCATCACAAAAAGGTTTTTCGTCTTTTTCTGTATTGCAGTGGTGAGAGACCAAATTCTTTCCGAAAAGCATCCCCAAAATAGTTCCCATCATTAAAACCACAGCGGATGGCAATCTCTGTCACGTTCAGGCTGGTATGTGTCAATAATTCTGTTGCCTCGTAGAGGCGTGTCTTTTGTCAGGTATTCTTTAAAACCTACCCCGGTAATTTGTTTGAATTTTTTGGAATAATAAGTTGGACTCATATGTACATAATCTGCGACCATATGCAGAGAGATACAGGTTCCTGAAAATGCGTGGATATATAACGGGCGGATGCCTGAATGGCATTTTCTGCGGAATCGAGATCCTGCAGCTGTATGTGATCTCTGTTTCTTACAAGCAGTGAGAGAATCAGAGAAATATAAGCGGGAATCACAGCTTGACTACAGGTGTCCTGTTTGGTGGTTTCCTGATGCAGGGTATCAAATAAGCGGGTGGCATTGTCCTGAAGCAGAGAAGTAAGATGAAGCACAGGATAATGAAATAAATGCTCCAGGATATCCTTTGTATCAGAATGAAAAAGCGAAGCGGCAAAGTCCATTGTGAAAAATAAATTGTAGCGTTTTACTGTCGAATTGCAGTCATACACAAAACGGTGCATGGTGGATTGCGGAATCAGAACAAAATCTCCCGGAACCAGGTGGTAAATAGAATGATTGATCAGTGCACTGCAGTTTCCGGAAAGCAGAAAAAAATAAATCTCGTAATATGGATGGTAGTGAAATCGATCCATATGAAAATCAGCATCGCGTTCTGCAAAGTCAATTTTGTAATCTTTGATTTTATCTGATAAAAGAATCTCTTCCATGAAATTTCTCCTTTTGAAAGTATATGGCAAAAAAATCAGTAAAAAATAAAATAACAGCATATAAAAAAACAGTATGAATACTTATTTTAAAGTTATATCATGGAACTATAGAAAAAGTAAAGTTATTTACATGAGGAGAAGATGAAATGAACGTTGCTTTATCGGAAAAGGATCGGAAATTCCGGGAATTTGCACTGGAAGGATCTATGTGGAAAGTGATTTGGAAAGTATGCTATCCACTTGCAATTTATCAGAGCCTGAACCAGCTTTTTTAAAATACTGGACACGATGATGGCGGCGCACATCAGTGCAAATGCAGTGTCAACGGTCGCATATCTGTCACAGATCAACATGGCGATTTCTGCTCTGGGCGGTGGACTTGCGGTTGGAGCGAGCATTAAGATCAGTGAAGCCTATGGAGAGAAGGAAATTTTGAACTGGTCAAAAGACGTGTGAGCACACTTTTTGCTTTATGTGGATTGCTTGGCATGGCAATTCTTGCAATTTTGATCCCGGTTGCTCCGCAATTTTTACGACTGGCGAATACGCCGGAAGAATTTATCGAGGAGGGGACTGTCTATTTTATTCTGGAACTAGTCAGTCTTGTCATCATCTTTTTAATAATGTGTATATCGCAATTGAGCGGGCAAGAGGAAATTCCAAACGCATCTTAAATTTGAATGTGATGGTGATCGGAATTAAATTGTCACTGACTGCTTTCTTTGTTTATGTGTTAAAAGGTGGGATTAATGATATTTCGATTGCGACGATTGTTTCACAGCTGGCGCCGCTCGGTGCCGCAGTGTTTTATATGAATGCAAAAGAAAATGTTTTCGGCTTTTCCTGGAAGGCAATTTCATTCCGAAAATCGGTAGTCGCGCCTATGATAAAACTTTCTGTTCCGGTGATCGTTGAAAAAAATGGCATTTTCACTGGGAAAAGTTGTAGTCAATTCCATGAGTACCGTCTATGGTACACTCACAGTCGGGGCACTCGGAATATCAAACAATATTGGAGGCATTACGACAAATCCACAGAATGGATTTCAGGAGGGTGCTTCTGCGATCATCAGCCAGAACCTTGGTGCAGGAAAGAAAAAGAGGGCGTTGAAGGCTTTCTGGTGTGTGCTTGTCATGAACCTTATCCTCAGTGTGATACTGATGTCGGCTTCCCTGCTCTGCCTGCATCAGATTGCAGATCTGTTTGCAAATGGAGATCATGAATTTGCGGGCAGGATCATGGAAATATACAGAATGGAAGCATTAGGAACGATTCCTCTTGGCGCGAGCGCCGCGGTCATGGCATTTTTGTATGGATATGGAAAAACAAAACTGACACTGCTTTTGAATTTCTCCAGAGTGTTTGTTTTCGAATTCCGGTGTTATGGGGACTGCAAAGCATTTCACAGATCTCGGCAAACGTGAGCGCAGGCATTGTGATGGCAGTCAGCAATATTATGACCGCGGTGATGTCTTTGGTTATTTTTGCGATTGAGTTCTGCCAGATCCAAAAAGAAGAAAGGACAGACGCAGAGCAAAGCTAATGTTTTGCGGCAAGAAAATGGCGGAAAACATGACTGGTATACTGGCGCAGAAGAGAATCAGAATCCAGAAACTCCCGGGTCAGTTCAAAATAAGTGAGCTTGTCCTTGCTTGATTCTTTGAAAAAAAGGCGTGATCAATGTTTCGTATTGTGGAACAAAGATAGCGTCTTTTTTTTTGTGTAACAGTTGTTGGCAGTTGCTTTTTTACGGAAATCTTTGTCTACATAGGTGGCGACACTTTTGTGGATTGCCATATCTTCTGCCGGAAGATAGTAGTAATCTTCCGGGTGATCGAAGAAAAACTTCAATGTGCCCTCAAACAGATGAATCCGCAATTTGGACTGCATGCCATCACAGATCAGATAAAATGCATCCGTCTGGCAGGAGACACGCTGTGGGATCGGGTATTGGTTTTTGCAGCGTGAGGATCAGCTCCTTCTGAGGGATGCCATTGCGGTCTTTGTAAATATTTGTTTCTGTCGAATTCACAGTAAAAGCCCCGTCAAAAAAGCTTTCTGTAACTGCGGATGGTAATCAGTCCGGTCATGCCAAGCACATCTTCGTAATTGTGCTGTTTCAGAAAGAACATTGCCTGCTCATCGGGAGTTTTTAAATAATTCTGGTAAACTTCGATCAGTTCACCTCCGGAAAAAAGTATCATTTCTGGAGAGACCGAGGAAACGTTCTATGGTTTTCTGTTTGTAGTCTGGCAGTTTGAGCAAAAAAATTTTAAGCCAGAAACTTCTTTATAAATATCAATATAGTCTTTTTCGTCAAAAGGGTGTGTAAGACCATATTTTTTCACATTTCTTTTTTAAATAAGGAATATCAAATCCAAGTCCGTTGAAGGAGATGACGGTCTGATAGTGGCAGAGTTCCTGCAGAAAGGCAGAGAAATCGCGCCTTCCTCCTCTTTGTCTCGGCGAAATACTGTGTGATGATAAAATCGTCACCCACACGGTGCGCACAGCCTATCAGGTAGAGGAAAGTATAGGCGGGAGAGAAACCGGTCGTTTCAATATCAAAGGAAAAAATGCGTCTTCTGTGAATGTTTCATTTAAAATTAAATTTGTATCGGTAAGATGGTGTGTTTTGTTCCAGATTTTCATAGGTATATCGTTTCCTTTATCGTGTTTTCCACCACAGTTTACCATATCTGGCGAAAAGAATACATAGATTTTATTATGTAAAAATTATTTATATATTCTAAAAAATTTGTATATTATTGTTAAAAAACTTGTCAAAAAGGTTCTAAAAAAATACAAAAAAACATATTTCATCTGAGAGAGCTGTGTTATAATCATGCTGATGATATTTTGTGATTCTAGCGCAAAATATAATACTAAATAAGAGAAAGCGGGGCACAAAAATGGGTTTAAAGACATTTAAAGGTGGCGTCCATCCTTATGAAGGAAAGGAACTGGCAAAAGATCAGCCAATCAAGGAAGTTTTACCTAAGGGCGATCTGGTTTATCCGGTATCCCAGCATATCGGCGCACCAGCAAATCCAATTGTAGCGAAAGGTGATACCGTATTAAGAGGTCAGAAGATTGCAGAAGCAGGAGGTTTTGTTTCTTCTCCAATCTACGCATCTGTATCCGGTACCGTAAAAGCCATTGAACCACGCCGTGTAGCGGTTGGAGATATGGTGAATTCCATTGTCATTGAGAATGATGGAGAGTATAAGGAAGCTGAGTTCACTCCATGTGAGGATGTGACAGCTCTTTCCAAGGAAGAAATCATTAACAAAGTAAAAAGAAGCAGGCGTTGTCGGCATGGGTGGTGCCGGTTTCCCAACTCATGTAAAACTCTCTCCAAAGGAGCCGGAGAAGATTGAGTACATTATCGCAAACTGCGCAGAGTGTGAGCCATATCTGACGGCTGACTATCGCAGAATGCTTGAAAATCCGGAAGAGTTAGTTGCCGGAATGAAGATTATTTTACAGATCTTTGATAAAGCAAAAGGTGTGTTCGGTGTTGAAAATAATAAACCGGACTGTATCGCAAAATTACAGGAGTTAACCAAAGACGAACCACGTATGGAAGTCTGTCCATTACAGACAAAGTACCCACAGGGTGGTGAGCGTCAGTTGATCTACGCTGTTACAGGAAGAGCAATCAACTCCAAAATGTTACCTGCTGATGCAGGATGTATCGTAGATAACGTAGAGACAATCATTGCAATCTACAATGCAGTAAAATTAGGAAAACCAGTTATGAACCGTGTATCAACAATCACAGGTGATGCGGTTGCAAATCCTGGAAACTTCTTATATTACATTGGAACCAACTATGCAGAATTAGTAGAAGCCGCCGGTGGATTCAAAGTACAGCCAGAGAAGATTATCTCCGGTGGTCCATGATGGGATTCTCTATGTTCTCCTTAGATATCCCGACAACCAAGACATCTTCTTCCCTGTTGTGTTTGGCAGAGGATGAAGTTGCAAAAGCAGAACCATCTCCATGTATTAACTGTGGACGTTGCGTGGAAGCGTGTCCGGAACAGTTGATCCCATCCAGACTTGCAAAGATGGCAGATCATGGTGTAGCAGATGAGTTTGAAAAAATGGCATGGACTGGAATGTATCGAGTGCGGAAGCTGCAGCTTCGTATGTCCTGCAAAACGTCAGTTGGCACAGTCCATCAAGACCATGAAAAAACAGGTTCTTGCAGCAAAGAAAAAGAAAAAAATAAACAGACAATAAAGAGAGTTTTTATAAGATTTTATTGTGAAAAAAAATACGAAGAAAGAGGTGGATCCCGTGAGTGATTTATATCATGTTTCATCATCACCACACGTACGCTCGAAAAAGACACAACAAGCAAAATTATGCTTTTATGTGATCATGGCATTACTGCCAACCAGTTTGTTTGGTATTTATAACTTTGGTATCAGAGCGTTAATTTTAATTTTAGTAACTATCGCAAGCTGTGTAGCTTCCGAATGGATCTTCAACAAGATCGTACATGAAAAGAACAGCATCGATGATTTAAGTGCCGTTGTAACAGGTTTACTTCTTGCATTAAACCTTCCGGCATCCCTTCCTTGGTGGGAGGCAGTAATCGGCGGTGTGTTCGCAATCGTCATTGTTAAGATGATGTTCGGTGGACTTGGACAGAACTTCATGAACCCGGCTCTCGGAGCAAGATGTTTCTTACTGATCGCATTTGCAGCGGATATGACAAACTTCACTGTAGGCGCATACTCAGGAGCAACACCACTTGCACAGATGAGAAATGGGGAAGCAGTGAACACCATGAGCATGCTGATCGGTAAGACAGCAGGTACCATTGGTGAGACATCTGCGATCGCTATTTTAATTGGAGCTATTTTCCTGATTTTAATGGGCGTTATCGACCTTAGAATCCCCGGCTTCCTATATTATTACATTTGTTGTATTCATTCTGCTGTTTGGTGGACATGGATTTGACATGAACTATGTGACAGCACAGCTCTGCGGCGGTGGATTAATGCTTGGTGCATTCTTCATGGCGACAGACTATGTTACATCTCCAATCACACCAAAGAGGACAGATCATTTTTGGTATCTGCTGTGGTATTTTCACAGGACTGTTCCGTTGCTTCGGAGCCAATGCAGAAGGAGTTTCCTTTTGCAATTATCTTAAGCAACCTCTTAGTTCCTATGATCGAGAAATACACAGTACCAAACGCTTTTGGTGTTGTGAAAAACAAAACCTGAAAAGGAGGCAAAGTAAATTATGAATAAAAAAGATCGTACATGACGCTTTGGTTTTATTCGCATTTACAGTCGTTCTTGGTTTGATCCTCGGAGTTGTCTATGGAATTACCAAACCTTCCATTGATCAGGTAAATTACGAAAAAACACAGGCTGCCTACAAACAGGTATTTGAAGATGCAAAGATCCTTCGAGGAATACAGTGATTTTGATGCGGACGCAGCAGCGGAAGATCATGACAGAAAAAGGTTTTTCTGATTAGATCGACAGTGTGAATACTGCACTTGATGCAAGCGGCAATGTGATCGGTTATGTTTTTGACCGTTACAGCAAAGACGCCAGCCAGGCAAGCATTACCTTCTCTGTTGGTATCCAGAATGATGGCACTGTAAATGGCTATTCTATTACAAATATCGCAGAAACACCTGGACTTGGTATGAAAGCACAGGAAGAAGCTTTCTATAGCCAGTTCGAAGGAAAAGAACGTTGATTCTTTCACTGTTGTAAAAAGCGACACCGTTCTTCTGACAGTGAGATCGAATCTATCTCAGGTGCAACGATCACATCCAAAGCTATGGCAAACGGTGTGAATGCCTGCATCGCATACTTCCAGAATGTATTAGGGAGGTACAAACAATGAACAAAAATGTAGAACGTTTATATAACGGGTATTATCAAAGAAAACCCGACCTTCGTTCTGATGCTTGGAATGTGTCCTACTTTGGCGGTTACATCATCTGCTATCAACGGACTTGGTATGGGACTTTCTACAACTGTAGTATTGGTATTGTCCAACTTATTGATCTCTCAGCGTTCCGTAAGGTGATTCCGGACGGTGTGCGTATGCCGGCATACATTGTTATCGTTGCATCGCTGGTAACAGTGGTGCAGTTTATCATGCAGGCGTATACACCAAGTCTTTCTGACTCTTTGGGTGTGTATATTCCTCTGATTGTTGTAAACTGTATCATCTTAGGACGTGCGGAAAGCTATGCCTCCAAGAATCCGGTTGTTCCTTCTATCTTCGATGGACTTGGTATGGGGCTTGGATTTACACTTGGTCTGACACTGATCGGTCTGTTCCGTGAATTACTCGGTGCAGGACAGATTTTTGGCGCACAGGTTCTTTCTTTAAGCTGGTTCACACCGATCACAATCTTTGTTATGGCACCGTGGAGCATTCCTCGTACTGGCATGTCTGGTTGCTGTTATGAATATTGTAAGAGCTAAGATGGAAGCAAAAAAAGGCAAACCACTTGCAAAACCATCCGGATGTATCACCGGTGATTGTGCAGGATGTGGAATGTCTGCAACATGTACCGGTAAAAACCGGAATCAGCAGGCTGCTGAGAAAACAAGAGAGTAGGAGGATAGATACAGATGAAAGAATTAATTTTAATTGCAGTCGGATCTGCGATTGTAAATAACGTTGTATTAAGTCAGTTCCTTGGTATCTGTCCGTTTTTAGGCGTTTCCAAGAAAACAGAGACCGCTGCCGGAATGGGTGGCGCAGTTGTATTCGTTATTACAATTTCATCTTTTTTCGTAACCGGATTGATTTATAAATATATTCTTGCCAACAGAATATTTGTTAAGCAAAGGTATTGACCTTACTTATTTACAGACAATCGTATTCATTCTTGTTATCGCAGCACTAGTACAGTTTGTAGAGATGTTCTTAAAGAAATCCATGCCGGCATTATAAAGAGCTTGGGTGTGTACCTACCGCTGATTACGACAAACTGTGCCGTATTAGGTGTTGCACTTACAAACGTTACCAAAGAATATAATATTCTTTAGGGTGTTGTAAACGGTTTTGCAACCGCATTTGGTTTCCTTGATTGCGATCGTTTTAATGGCAGGTGTGCGTGAGAAGATCGAGTACAATGATATCCCGAAGCCTTTTCAGGGTACTGCAATCGTATTGATTTCCGCATGTCTGATGTCAATCGCATTCATGGGATTCTCAGGAATGATTTAGGAGGAAAAAGACAGATGAGCGTTACAGGCAATTTTAATTGCAGCCTTAGTCGTGGGCGGTGTTGGTATCTTGATTGGATTTTTCCTCGGTATTTCCGGAGAAAAGTTCAAAGTAGAAGTAGATGAGAGGGAAGTAGCCGTTACAGATGCTCTTCCTGGAAATAACTGTGGTGGTTGTGGTTATGCCGGATGTTCCGGACTTTGCAGCCGCTATCGTAAAGGGGAAGCTCCAGTCAATCAGTGTCCGGTTGGTGGAGCACCTGTTGCAGCCAAGATTGGTGAGATCATGGGGAGTAAAGGCAGAGGAAGGCGAGCGCAAGGTAGCATTTGTAAAATGTGCCGGAACCTGTGAAAAAAAGCAAATCAGGACTATGAGTACACAGGAGGTCAGGATTGTGCCGCTATGGCATTTGTTCCAAATGGTGGACCAAAAATCCTGCAACTACGGATGTCTTGGATTTGGTAACTGTGTGAAAGCATGTCCATTCGATGCGATCCATGTCGTAGACGGTGTTGCAGTTGTTGACAAGGAAGTATGTAAGGCATGTGGAAAATGTGTTGCTGCATGTCCGAAGCATCTGATCGAGCTTTTTTACCAGTGAGCGCAAAACATATCGTACAGTGCAGCTCAAAGACAAAGGTAAAGATGTTATGAAGGCATGTTCTGTTGGATGTATTGCCTGTCACTTATGTGAGAAAAACACTTTGCCCATCTGATGCAGTTCACGTAGTGGATAATGTTGCATACATTGATCAGGAAAAAATGTACAAAAATGTGGTCTCTGTGCTGAGAAGTGTCCGAAGAAGATCATTTTGTAAGACCTTAAGAGCAGTGAGCAGGAACACAGGATAAAAAATAAAATGTGGGACCTATCATAAGTCTCAGAGCTGAATGCGTCTGTATCGGCAATCATGCCGGTATAGGCGTATTTTTATGCAAAAAGTGTCGATTTTTTGTCAGGGATATAGTAAAATAAAGAATATCATATGTTTTTGCCAGAGAGGCATGACAGGTTTCGTCTGGCATGGGAAAAGGAGGGGTTTGATGAAGAAAAAAAGTGTTGGATAGTTTTATGCGTGGTCTTTATGCTGTCTGTTGCAGCCGGATGTGGCAGTAAGAGCATGGAGACCATGTCGGATTTTTTGCATCCGGGGAAAGCAGTATGAATGCCGCTATTGAGAACGAGGATTATAAAAATGAGGGTGGAAATAGCAGCAGAGGAAGGAATCACATCAGAAAATGGGCTGGATGGACAGGTGGCCGCCGGACGGAAATTGATCCGCACCGTTTATCTGTCTTTGCAGACGACAGAGTTTGACTCTGTGCTCAGCAATTTAAGCGAGAAAACAGCCGGGCTGGGCGGCTATATTGAAAATTCTTCAGTGAGTGGCCATAGTTATTATTATAACAATACCAGATATGCAAGTTATACGATAAGAATCCCAACCGCAGAATTAAATCAGTTTGTAGATGTGGTGAGCGAGATTGGTAATGTAACGCAGAAAAATGAATCTGTCGAGGATGTGACCTTACAGTATGTGGATGTGGAGAGCCGCAAAAAAGCATTGGAGACAGAGCAGGAACGCCTGATGGAATTACTTTCCAGTGCGGAAAAACATGGAGGATCTTCTGGCTATAGAAAGTAAATTATCAGAGGTGCGGTATGAATTGGAAAATTATGGAAGCCAGCTTCGGATGCTCGACAAAATCAGATTGATTACAGTACAGTGAATGTGGATGTGGATGAAGTAGAGCGTATTACGGAAACCGGAGAGAAAAAGCTTTTTTGCAGAGATAAAAAGACCGGTTTGGCGACAGCTTATATCAGGTAGGCCGTGGTATCCGCAGTTTCGTCATAGGATTTTTTAGGATCCCTGCCGATCATTTTTGTGTGGGTAGTGATCGCAAAGAGTTGTGGTCATTGTGGTGAGATCGATCAGGAAGAAGCGGAAGAAGAAAAAAAAAGAATAAAAAAGTTTTTTGATATTTGGATTAAGATATGATAAAGTGGTAAATAGCTCAAAATTTTACCTATATCATGATCGGCTGGATCATAGATATAGTCAATGACACAAAGAACAGATGCATCAAAAAGGGGCAACATGAACGAGAAAGAATTTGATTTTTACCAAGAAAAAAAGAGTAGTTGTAAAATCGGTTCCTCTTCTTTAAACAGGGGAGACCGGAAATCTGAATTTTACGACAAGCTAGAGCATCTTGTGCGCGAGCTTTGCGACATGAGAAACCGCGGAATGGATGTATGTCTGGTAAGTTCCGGTGCGATCGCAGTGGGACGTCAGACAATCGGTCTGAATGAGAGACCGAAGGATATTTCAACAAAACAGGCATGTGCGGCGGTTGGTCAGGCAAGACTCATGATGACATATCAGAGAATGTTTGCAGAGTATAACCAGATCGCAGGACAGATCCTGATGACAAAAATACAATGGTAAACCCGGTGTCGAGGAAAAATGCCAAAAACACATTTGAAGAGTTATTTCGGCTTGAGTGATCCCAATCGTAAATGAAAATGATACGGTTTCTACTTATGAGATGCAGTTTGGTGACAATGATACATTGTCGGCTATCGTTTCTTCGCTGGTAGGGGCAGATCTTCTGATTTTATTATCGGATATTGATGGACTGTTTACGGATGATCCGCATAAAAATCCGGAGGCAAAATTGATCAAAGTGGTTGATAAAATTGATGCAAAACTGCTTGGAATGGCAAAAGGTTCTACCGGAAGTGATGTCGGAACCGGCGGCATGGCGACAAAACTCACCGCAAAGAAAGATCGCAACGCTTTCCGGCGCGGATATGGTGATCGCAAATGGTGCAGATGTTGCATTTTTACATCATATCATTGATGATGATTTCACAGGAACAATTTTTAAAGCCGATAAGAGTGAAAAGCTTTCATATCGCAGATTTTATTATGGAGACAATAGGATAATGGAACAGTCAAAATCGACAGAATTAATGAATTATACAGAAAAATCGAAAGCCGAAGGACTGACCGAGGCAGAAGAAAAAAAAGGAACGAACACTGCGCGCAAGGAATTTGTGGCGGATGTGAAGAAAAAACCTGACAGCACAGTTGAACAATATTGACATTCAAAATGAGGATGGAACGATCGAAAACCTTGGTGAAAAAATATGGAAATAAACCAAAAAGAAACTTTCGTAAAGAGCACATTCCTATCTTTTTTGTGGTTGTGTCCATAGCCTTCATTCTGCGTAATCATGTTTTGTGACAGGTCTATTTCTCTTTGAGAATAGGAAATTTCACATATTCTTGGGAGTAAGATTTCGGTTTAGCCTTGCTTGGTAGACACAAATTCTTGCGGGGTGTACACATCACCTGGTCAAATCAAACCAACGATGTCCTTCCATGCACAAATTCATGACGATACTCATTCAATACGAAATTTCTTAAATCCCTTATAGTCAGTGGGGCTACAGCCGTGGTCAGTCCGGCGGTTCCTTACAGCATTAATTGCGATTACCGCCTCCTCATTAGCTCCTTGATTTATTTCATTCAAGGCTTCGGCTATAATCAAATACATCTCTGCTGTACGAGTTGCCGGAAATATAGCCTCTGTATTATTCCCTTTAGGTTCGGCTTGACTATCCCAATACTTAAAACATAGGGCTTATCCGAAATCATAATGCTACCATCACTATAAGTAAAACTTCTCTTCCAAAGTAACATCAGGCGCTGGTCATTCTGCTGGTCAAAAGCTATTCCATAAATCTTCGGTAGCATTTTCCCATCCTTGGGCATTAGCTTACTCCGTCAAGGGCAGGCAATAAACGTACCAAAAACTGTGCACCTTTCCAACCTTCACTCAACGTTGCGCTAAAGTTTACTCCCAGATTATTTCCGTATTAAAACGATTAGTACTTTAAATAAATCACCGTAGTTTTCAAGCATAGGGAAATTCGGGATGACAGATTTAGCCTTGTCTGGCAAAGTAAGCCTGGTAATGCTCCTGACTATGATGTTCTGCATAGATTAAGTTAGATAAACCCGAAGCTTTCAAAGTTCGGATGCAGATGCAGGATAAGGTCTTCCTCCGCCAAAGCGTTCGAGTGTACTTCAAATCGGTTTCAGCAGTCTTAAGATCCGAAAAGATCAATTCATAATTGTCTCTTTGGAGGTCCGGCTAAGGTATCTTCCTCTGCACTTTCAACATTATGTTCGC
>VOFJ01000611.1_pt1 | contig 21149 bp, 35 predicted proteins | sample 5384081 | NCBI WGS metagenome assembly VOFJ01 (sample SAMN12384729, study PRJNA508395) | human gut metagenome | isolation source: healthy gut I | host: Homo sapiens | reverse complement strand
TCAATTGTACTTCGTTCAGTTACGTATTGCTGAGGATTTTTTAAGCAAAGTGAACGGCGTTCACTTATGCGTTTTAAAGCTATACCCGGTTGTAATTATGAAAGCTGCTTTAACAGCAAGACATAGTTCCATATAAAATTTCAGAATAAGGATGCTTATTATGCAGGCAATTGTAAAGCTTTATTTGATATCGTATATTTGTTTTAAATTAATCACAATCAGGTTTAATGATCCGCAAAGCAAAGAAACCGCCAGTTTACCATGTTTGTAATTATGAGTTCTTTTAGGAAGCGGAGATGTATTCCATCTGGTTCCTCGTGCAGTAGCGCTTTGTACAACCGGCCTTGAGAACTTTGCGTACACGGCTGGGGTTGGGCAAGTGGATCACCTCTATCACTTCCATGAGCTATCTTTATGTCGTACCCTATCATATATGGCGTGAGCGTTATCAGATTAAAGGCCATAAACAACCATTTATGGTCTTGCAGGGATTTAAGAATTATTCTGTGCATGATGCCTCAAATGCCTGGCTCAGTGCGGCTGCTCCCGCTTTCCTGGAATCTATCGGAATATTCCGTTTGCACTGATGGGATTGATTATCATCGTTTTGTTCTATAAAAGTGCAAAAGAAAATAATGATAGCTCTTTCCGTTGGATGTGGCTGACAATCGTACTGAGCTTTGCCTTCTATATTCAATTTGTACTGTGGGCGGATGTAATTCGATGATCGGCATGCTGATGATTCCAAAACCTGTACATACGTGTGGACGAGGTATTGATCGGCTACAAGGCAATAAAAAAAAGAAATGGCGTAAAAATAATCTTTGCTTTTAAGAAAAAATCAGAATAAAAAAACAAGCAGCAGGTGAGCCCAAATCAGACACTCCCCCAACTGCTTGTTTTACATTTATTGATGCTTAAAGTTGTATCGCCGAATCGCTTCTTGTACAGAATCCTTATTAATATCTGTCAGATATTTACCCATAAATGCAGAATGGACATCTGAGAAGTCAATTAGGGAATAATCGGGTATACTCCGATAAGGAAGGATATACTCGTAAAAGTCTTCAACGGATAACCGCCGTATGCCGTCTATTTGTTTCCTCCACTCAAAAACATGATCTATATGATTGATTAATTGCTTGGCTGTGATCCAATTAAAAATCATAATCTTCTTTCCAAAACGTTTTGACAGATTGCTCTGATACTCTGACATCATTCTGTTTTTCTGAATCCAGTGCGAACACTATCTATCAATTTTTGTATATTTCCATTATGAAAACTATCAGTAGCCACATACACTGAATGATAGAAAAGAGAGTCCGCAACTCTTGTCAATGAGTCCAATAATGGATGTTGTCGGGGATTCCTGAGAGAATAAAACGAATGATGATACCGCATATTCGCAATCAAGAACTTTGCAGCTTTCAATTTCTGAGGTTCATGCTTATAATGATCCAAAACAGCTTCCAGTTCCGTCCTATTTGACCCGGAAATTGAAAGGACAGTTTCAACACGCTTGTCCATCTCACTTGTACAGCCTAATAGCAGAAACAGAAAAAAAAACAATAATAAGGCTATTCTTTCTCATATTCAATTTTATTTATATAGGGGGATATCAATTATTATTCTCTTCAATCAATAATTGCGCTTGTTCACTCTTCTTCATTTCCCTCTTCATCATCCTGATAGCAGAAGTTTTAATTTTCATGGGCTTATCTATAACTGACTCGGCAACTCTCAGCATACATTTCCGATTACCCATATTTTTATATAAATGAAATAACTTATAAAGAGGCAGGAACCGGGAAGGACACATCATAGACGCATTATCATAATACCTCTCCGCCAACTCATACTTATCCAATTCCTGATAGTTCTCACCAATCATAAGTTCCAAGTCATAGTCCGCCCAATACTTACGACATTGCAGTGCTACTGTCAAACTCTCCTCATATTGTTTATTTTCCAAAAGTATGGCTGCATAGTTATAAAGAAAATAAGGATTATTTTCAAACTTCTTCTCTAACTCTGCATAAGCCGGAAGAGTTTTGCCGGATGCCCCACAAAGTGCAAGCCTGGATGTATTTCCCCATTCCTTTTCTGCCATTACACGTTTCACTAAATTATAGATCCCCCAAAATGAACAAAAAGAAGAATAAAGATACATACAGTATTCTTTATTATTGGACAGGTAAAAACCTTTGCTATATATTCCTTTGTAAGAATTATGATGCACAAAAACGTAACAATCCATGTAAAAGGATAAGTAAACGTATAGGAGAAAAATGAAAATACCCCTATTGATATAAGGGAATAAAAAGCTATTCGTTTCTCCGCACAAGGATGTTTTTTATAACAGTATATTAACAAAGTTATCAGCGCAAGTATCATCAACAAACCGACAAATCCAAAATTCAAGAGAACTCCCAAATATTCATTAAAAGGATGTTTCACATTATCAGCTAACATGGAATAACGATTCAGTCCATATTGTCGGAAATAATCAGCTTGATAATCCATATAGCGAGCCTCAAAACTACCTATCCCATGTCCCAACCACGGTGCATCTTTTACCATACTTACACTGCATCGCCAAATAAGTAACCTACCATCAGCGGAATCTTTTTCATCCAGTAACATCCTGACAATAATAAAGCGAAAACATAATAGAGAAAGATACTTTACCCACCTCTTATGAAAGAACTTCATATTCAGAACAATGAAACAAATGAAAGCAATACTCATAATGCCAGCTCTCGATTGGGATAAAATCACAGCTATTACAATTACAAATCCTATCAATCCTCCTACATACCGGATATATTTATTACTATCTGACAATAAGAATCCTACAAAAGGAAAACCAGCACAGAGACATGCCGCAAAGCCTGCAGGATTGTCAAAACTCCCCGTAACCCACAAAGTAGTAGATATCTGAAAGAAACCGAAAAACTGAACTACCCCGAACATTGCCTGCAAAAAGCAAGAAATAACAATGATAAAACCATATACAGATATCCTCGTATCTTTCTGTTCATTCTGCCTGTAAAATAATATGTTTACAGCTTCATATGCTAATACTATAAATAGCATGAACACAGCAAAGCACCATTTAGGAACAATGTACGAGTCCGTAAATTGTCGTGAACAGGCAAAAAAGACTACCTAAGCACAATGCAGCAAACAAATAATGAGATGTTCTTATCATTTTACCTATTCCCAACAATCATTTTTTAAAAGTTCCACTCAATCTTTCCAATGACCGCAACAATTGCCGTGTATCCCCGCCAACAGTTGCCCCTTGAATAACTCTGTTTTTATCAATAATAACATTTGATGGATACACATAAATATGTAATGTATCATCAAATTCGTCTCTGTAATCGGGAACAACAGTTATGTTTTCCCACTTCAGGTGTAATCTACCCATTAATCTCTTCACTTCTCCATTAGAATCAGGCGTTAGCGCTATAAACCGAATATTCGGATAATCCTCGGCTAGTATATTTAAAGCTGTAAGTTCCCGTATACAAGGACGACAATGCCTATTCCAAAAACATATAACTGTAATATCGGATTCATCCATTTTAACAGATTTTCTACTCATATCAGTTAATTTGATCTGAGGAAGCATCTTACCAATTAAAGTCTCAAGTTTAGGATGCTTATAAGTTAAGTGAATTTCCGTTATTTCATCCGTTCCCTTGATAGAAATGATGTATTTACCCGTTTCTAAAGAGTCGGAATGCGCCTGTTCTGTTATAGGTCTTTGCTCTGCATCAAAATATATAATCGTGTCGCCTTCTACGGCAATCTTATTACTATTAATACGAGTTACCTTTTGAGCATGACAAACACCTACAAAAAGGAATGACAAAAGAATAAAAAATATAATTTCATATTTCAAAGGTTTTATAGTATGTAATGTAGCTGAATCAAACGATGTGTAACTCAGCTACAAAAACAAATTATTCTAAAAAAGATCATCTTTGTATTTTTACAAACGCTTCTATCACCTTTTGACCAAAAACGATCAAAATCAATCATCAACCACTTCTATCAAATTCTCATCCTCCAATATTTTTTTTTTCAACCGATAATAAAGATTTAATTTATGTTCTAAATCTTTCGATTCATCTACACTATCTGATTGTTCTTCCATTAAGCAACAGTGTTTATCTTCCGCAACAGGAGTTGAGGCTTCATCAAACTCTGCAATTTCCACTTCTACTACATCTCCTATTTCCAACATACCTCCGTTCCATACCAAATGTATTTCTTCAGGCATTTTTAAACCACTAAGAGTCCAAGTCAGACCACTATGCCAAGTAATATTAGCAACGATCCCTACTCCACACTGAGGAATGCCCGCCTTGCATGTTTTATCTTTAGATTTTACAATAAGTCCTTTCATACAAATTATATAAGCCCTTTTTACTTTAAGTTCAACTTTTAGTTGTTCATATTTTATTTTCATTTTATCTTTATCATAGATTACTTTCATAGGAGGAGACACTTTTGATATTTCAACTACTTTTTATTACAACCTTATCGCCTATTTTTTTAAGTTCTCATCGACCCAAACAAGCCTGCTCAAAGTGTCTGTCCCTCCTATATAAATGTTATCGTCAAATGAATAGTTACAGTTCACCATTACAAACGCTACATCATAGGATGTAATAATCACAGGCTCCCGGTTATTAATTCTTATTTCAAATCCTATCATAATTTTTTTTAGTGAGGACGAGGACAATCCCATATTCCTCCTTGGGCTAAACAGTATTCATGACAGCGCCTACATTCGGAATACCCCCAACCACCAGAATTTAGTCCACTATGTTCTTTCCCCTCCATACATTCATTATATTTTCTATTACAATAACTTGTATTACTACTTTGCTGACTCGCACATACCACGATTCAAATCCATTTTACACTTCAAAACTTGATTCAACAAATGGATAGCATTATATTTAGGAATTTTAAAGCGGTTAGGATAATGATAATTAGTTATTTTCATATCAGAAATCGCCTCGGTTGTATATAAAAAAAGTTTCTTTAGTTGCTCCAGGAATTAAATCAATGAGTGTCCCAGTATCTGAAAACACACATGTCAAAGGTAGTGATAGAGGACAAAGCCATTTCATATACCAAGCATTTGAAGAAATGTTAACATCTGCAATATTATAAATAGCTTTGCTTGTATCTACAAAACCTTTATTCTTCAAGTTTAGACAATACCTTTGAGACAACTCTTGAGTAAAATCTACTAAGACTATACAAAATGCCTTTTCATTTTTATATGCAATAGAGCAAATGTCTTCAAACGACTGATTACTATATATATCTTGTATATATGCTCATTGCAATTAAATAAAAGCAAAGCAAATAATTATAGTAAATAAAAAAAAATAGAAACGATTCTTCAAGTCTTTTTTCTCATATTCAGAGGTGTATCAAAGTTTTCCCAAAGATAAACTGAAAATAAATCTTATACAAGTAATTGTTACATCCCTCTCAATAATATACCATTAATTTTCAGGCACTTATAATCACAGAAAAGATTAGATAACCCTATATTGTAACATTACAAATATGCATTAAATCAAGACCTAACTAGATAAACTATTTTTTATGCAAATATTATCTTTAAAACAAAAAACTATTTTTCGTTACTTTGTACCCACAACAAACTAAATCGAACGGATATGATTAACCCAAAGAAAAAAATTAGCCTCCATGTAACAGCCATTGTCTGTGTTGTACTTGCAACAACTTTTTTTTTCAATAGTTGTAATTCGAATGATTATAATGATGAGCAAATGTATGATACAAAACTCCTTATTGATACCATAGCAACTTCTGATGAATTTTGGGAATTTGAAAGGAACAGTGAACTTCTATCAGATAAGTTTCAAGCTTACACTTCAACCTTGAGCGCAGAAGAGTATAACAAACTCATGGAAAATTTAAACGATGATGATTATATGGAAGAGTTTATCGGAAAAGCAAATTTAGAAAAAGAACTCCAACAGATGAATGAAGCCAAGGAAAACTTACTTTTTGCACACTGGGTTCTCCAAACTAAGCGAGGATGAACGTATGTTACTATTCATGCAGTATGCTGAAAGTCGTGAATTTACAGGAAAAACACTTATAAAGACACGAACAGAAGATAATGTTAATAGTTGCGAAACAAATAAACAGATAGCGTATGCACAAGCAAAAAGCAGATTATGATAATGCTATCATAAAATGTAGACAAGAGTCTTCTACAAATTATTGTTATACACAAGCATTAGCTAAGTATGAAAGAAGTAAAAGAACATCTGACAGAGTATACGAAGAATGTATAAAAAAAATAATTATATATAGTCTTGAATAATGTAATGTGGCTTACCAGCATTGCAATGTGTTATTTAGATTGCTTTATTGACAACTTAAACTACACATTTCAAGATTTCCTAATTATCTTCTTTGAACTTCTCGCACGTATAACACTTGTAATAGGAGCAATCAGTATATTCCCACAAGAACCATACTCTAATAAAAGAGTGTGGTTCTATTACATCATCATGGGTGGGAGTTTGACTATTATTGACACATTTATACGATTGGCAGGTACTTTACAAAAGTTATTATTTTAATTCCTTTTGAAGAAAACGTCCAAATCAATCATCAACCACTTCTATCAGATTCTCATCCTCCAATATTTTTTTCAACTGATAATAAAGTTCTAAATCTTTTGAATAATCTTCTACTCTCTCCGACATCTTTTCTATCAGAGAACTGTGTTTTTTTCTTCTGAAACAGGTGCTGAAGCCTCATCAAATTCGGCTACTTCCACTTCTATTACATCTCCCACCTCTAATATGCTGCCATTCCATATAAAGTGTACTTCTTCAGGCATTTTCAAACCTCCAACACTCCAATATGCGCCACTATGCCAAGTAATGTCAGCGGTGAAAAGTGTCCCGCAGTGAGGAATACCAGCTTTGCATACTATATCTTTATATTTTACAATAATTCCTTTCATCCTATATAAGTCCTTTCTCTTGAAGTTTAATTTTGAGTTGTTCATACTGTTGTATCATCCATTCCCCTGTCACATTTCGTCTTTTTACATGGTGACACCTCATCTGTTTCAATAACTTTTATTATTATCTTATCACCAATCTCCGGCTTACCTTGAAAGCCAAGTAAGATCGTTAGAACAATCACGACCGATCAAACTAATAGTAGAACCCAAAGGATAACCATACCCGAGTATTACAGATACAACATGATCTGAAGCCATTATTATAGGCTTCTCATCGTTAATATATATTTCAAATCCTATCATAACCTACTATTTCTTGTTATATTGGACGAGGGCAACTCAAACACCTTGTGCTACACAATAGTCAAAACATCGTTGACACATTGTATATCCCCACCCTCCAGTATTAGGGTCACCATAACTAGTACCCGTACAGCCCACGTACTTTTCCATGCAAAAATCCATATCGCTGTTTCCCTCATTTTCTTTACACAAAATAACCTCATAAATGAATCCTGCCGCAGTAAAAACAGTAGCAACAGAGGCCACAATTTCGCCGAAAGGCGTCGGTTCACCAATAGCAATCGTCCAAACTGTCGCTGTAATTTTGCGACACCATTCTCCCCTATATTTCCTCCATCCTCAGGTCCTCTTGTTTTAACCTTCGATAATTTTATATTATTATATGGAGTCCTTAACATTAAACCTTGGTGCTCAAGATAAACTATTTTTTGTCCTCCATAGTATAACACAGCAATAACATTCAACAATCTTTCTTGTTCTATTTCTGGGACTTGTGCATGAATTTCTTTATTTAGAGCGACCAACCTAGCCAATAAGTCTTGAGAAGATCTACTTTTCTCACACTCACCAATAATTTTGTGAATAAACTCCAGCTGAATATCCGTCAACGAATTATACCTTTCCATAAATTCAGTCGCACTCATCATCTCAATTGACTGAATCTTTCCGGTAGCACGACTTCTTGCCATTGTAGGACTTGCATTATACCAATCTTCATAAAATTTCTTACGAAAATCCTTAAAATCAACGACTTCCGAATAATCCATATTTAAATCATTCAGTTTCGCTACCGTAATTTCAATTTCTTTAGCCACAGCTTTCCCATAAGCCTCAACCTGTTTAGGAAAATCAATTTCCTCCTCTACAATTTCTTCTTCAAAAACAGACTGTTTATCTATAAAATCATCACTTTGCGAACAACTTTGCGTAAGCAAAAGCAATACTAAATACAATAAAAATTAAGTTCTTCATCATCTTTGGTTCTTTTAAATTAATAATCAATATATACTGGCTAATATTTTCACATACAGAATAGGCTTATTTATCGCATTAGAAGTTATAAAAACGTCTCTAATTACTTCTCCAGACTCTTCCGACTTAAAATTAAAACTAACCATTGCCGAATCATTAGGAGAAACAACAAATTCATCAGTGTGGTCTAATAGATTCAAGCAAGAGCAACTTGTAAAAATCCTAGACACCTTTAAAAGGATATTTCCCATCATTATAAATAGAGATCACAAAAACATTATCTTCACTAACTGCACAATCTGAAAGAGAGACTACCTCACTATTTACTCTAATATTAGGTTCATCATCTCATTTTAAAATTTGGATTCAAAACTTTTTTAGCAGTAATAAACTCATTTTTAAACAATTCTAAATAATAAGGATTCTCCAATTTCATCATCAAATTCGCTAATGTTTTAGTTTCAATAGTATCATTATCCATTAGTTCCCCAACCATACCCAAATAAACAGAATATGGATATACCAATGAATCAATTGAGTTATTTAATGCAGTTGGAATATATATACCTTTATTCAAATCCATTTTACACTTCAAAAACTTGATTCAACAAATGGATAACATTATATTTAGGAATTTTAAAGCGGTTAGGATAATGATAATTAGTTATTTTCATATCAGAAATCGCCTCGGTTGTATATAAAAAAGTTTCTTTAGTTGCTCCAGGTATTAAATCAATGAGTGTCCCAGTATCTGAAAACCCACATGTCAAAGGTAGTGATAGAGGACAAAGCCATTTCATATCCCACGCCTTTGCAGAAACGTTAACATCTGCAATATTATAAATAGCTTTTTGCTTGTATCTACAAAACCTTTATTCTTCAAGTTTAGACAATACCTTCGAGACAACTCTTGAGTAGAATCTACTAAGACTATACAAAATGCCTTTTCATTTTTATATGCAATAGAGCAAATATCTTCAAACGACTGATTACTATATATCTTGTATATATGCTCATTGCAATTAAATAAAAGCAAGCAAATAATTATAGTAAATAAAAAAAATAGAAACGATTCTTCAAGTCTTTTTCTCATATTCAGAGGTGTATCAAAGTTTTCCCAAAGATAAACTGAAAATAAATCTTATACAAGTAATTGTTACATCCCTTTCAATACTATACCATTAATTTTCAAACACTTATAATCACAGAAAAGATTAGATAACCCTATATTGTAACATTACAAATATGCATTAAATCAAGACCTAACTAGATAAACTATTTTTTTTTATGCAAATATTATCTTTAAAACAAAACTATTTTTCGTTACTTTGTACCCACAACAAACTAAATCGAACGGATATGATTAACCCAAAGAAAAAAATTAGCCTCCATGTAACAGCCATTGTCTGTGTTGTACTTGCAACAACTTTTTTTCAATAGTTGTAATTCGAATGATTATAATGATGAGCAAATGTATGATACAAAACTCCTTATTGATACCATAGCAACTTCTGATGAATTTTGGGAATTTGAAAGGAACAGTGAACTTCTATCAGATAAGTTTCAAGCTTACACTTCAACCTTGAGCGCAGAAGAGTATAACAAACTCATGGAAAATTTAAACGATGATGATTATATGGAAGAGTTTATCGGAAAAGCAAATTTAGAAAAAAGAACTCCAACAGATGAATGAAGCCAAGGAAAACTTACTTTTTGCACACTGGGTTCTCCAAACTAAGCGAGGATGAACGTATGTTACTATTCATGCAGTATGCTGAAAGTCGTGAATTTACAGGAAAAACACTTATAAAGACACGAACAGAAGGTAATGCTAATAGTTGCGAAACAAACATAAACAGATAGCGTATGCACAAGCAAAAAGCAGATTATGATAATGCTATCATAAAATGTAGACAAGAGTCTTCTACAAATTATTGTTATACACAAGCATTAGCTAAGTATGAAAGGAGTAAAAGAACATCTGACAGAGTATACGAAGAATGTATAAAAAAATAATTATATATAGTCTTGAATAATGTAATGTGGCTTACCAGCATTGCAATGTGTTATTTAGATTGCTTTATTGACAACTTAAACTACACATTTCAAGATTTCCTAATTATCTTCTTTGAACTTCTCGCACGTATAACACTTGTAATAGGAGCAATCAGTATATTCCCACAAGAACCATACTCTAATAAAAGAATGTGGTTCTATTACATCATCATGGGTGGGAGTTTGACTATTATTGACACATTTATACGATTGGCAGGTACTTTACAAAAAGTTATTATTTTAATTCCTTTTGAAGAAAAAATGTCCAAATCCTTGTCGTCAAGCCCTAAACGCTTTCGAGCACGAGACCCTCATCGTACGATAAGTCCCATCAGTAATACAAAATATGGATAATATTTCCTCTTTCTTCTTATACATCCGAATCAACACACATAATACAATATCTCGCGGTGGAAGTTGGAAATCCTGCTTCTTAAGCCAATTAAAAAACTCAGGATCAACAATTTGGCATCCTTCCACCAGCAAAAGATAGTCTTTGGCCGAGAATTGAGCAATAGATTGATTCTCTACGAGCTTACGCAAGAAAGAAAATTCCTTTCTGTTCTGGTGGAGGAGAATCTAGCAATTGCTGTATTTTTTGAGCTTGAAGAATAGCCTGCCGACGTTCGTCCGCCAATTTATGATACAGTGTAATAGAGACTTTTATTGTAGCGGCTACCATTATACCAATAACGGCTAACACAGGAATAGTATACTCAGATAATACCGGTGCTATTTCCATATGGATTTCTCTCGGCATAATCATATAAATTTCATCTGCTGTAATCAAAATAAAAGCTGCAATGAACTGCCAATCTATCACCTCAGAAATGCCAAAGGTTTCTCCCTTCTCATGAAATGTCCACAGTAATGCCCCCACAAAGAGAGTCAACCACATCAATAGATGCATAGAAGATGAGAATGCATCAACATACATTCCAGGAAAAAATGCCTGAAATATATAAGCTGCCAACAGAATCAAACAACAAAGCAAACCTCCTGACAGTAACTGTTTAAAAAGAATAAGTCGAAGATTTCATTACTTACTTTATCTTGTGCTCTTGAATTACAAATATAGCGAAAAGAATATTCACATAGTCAATCATCATCAATATTCTTTTTCACAAGATAAAAAAGATGTATTATCAAACGAGATAATTGTACCTTCATCGCTTTTTAAAGCATGTTACACATTAGGTTATCCCCTCGCTTTTTTTTATCGAACAGCTTTACAGAAACAATCTTCCAAATGATCATTCACAAAACCGGCAGCCTGCAAAAAAGCATAACAAATAGTTGATCCAAAAAACTTGAAGCCTCGCTTTCTCATGTCTTTGCTCATAGCGTCCGATTCGGGAGATGTAGCCGGAACCTGACTTAAAGTTTTAAAATTATTGACGATAGCCCGTTGTTTGGGGAAGAATGATAAGGTGTATTTGTAGAAACTACCGTACTCTTTCTGAATAGCTATAAATAGTTTTGCATTATTGATTGTACTATTGATCTTCAACCGATTTTTTGACGATTCCATCATATTGCATTAACCGTTCGATATCTTCCTGTGTCATTTGTGCTACTTTCTCCACATCAAAATGATGAAAGGCTTCCCGGTATCCTTCACGCTTTCGAAGGATAGTAATCCAGGATAGTCCTGCCTGAGCACTTTCGAGTACCAAGAACTCAAATAGAGTTCTGTCATCAGTAACGGGTTGGCCCCATTCTTCGTCATGGTATTTTAGGTATAATTCATCTGTTCCGGCCCAGCCGCAACGTGCATTTATCAGATCTTCCATACTCTTTTTATATTATTATTAAGCAGTCAATATCTAAAACATCAGATATTGACTGCTCACATTTAACGGGATTATTTCTGTTATTACAAATACCCCTATAACGAAACGCTCGGAACTAATCTGTATTACTTGTCCACCGAGAATTTAAAAATGCACTGGCTCATGTATTTCTCGCCCGGACGCAGAACAGCCGAAGGCCATTCAGGCTTGTTCGGAGTATCCGGATATTTCTGTGTTTCAAGACATACGGAAGCACGTTGATTATAGGTAATACCTTTCTTTCCGGTCAGCGAACCATCAAGGAAGTTTCCGGCATATACCTGAACTCCCGGTTCATTGGTATATACATCCAATACAATACCTGTTTTCTGAGATTTCAATGAAGCAGCCCTACGGTTAATATCGCCTTTGGCATTCAATACCCAGTTGTGATCATAACCATTACCGTTCTTCAGTTGCACAAAGTCGAAATCGTTGATACGTTCTCCCACCGGCATTGGTGTACGGAAATCCATTGGAGTATCTTCTACCGGAACTATTTCACCGGTAGTCATAAAGGTGCTGTCCACCGGAGTATAATAATCTGCATCAATAGTCAGCAGATGCTCTGCGTTGCTGCCCGCATCGCCATCCAGATTAAAAATAAGAGTGGTTGGTCATATTGACAATAGTCGGTTTATCCGTCTCCGCTTCATACTGAATATCGATTGCATTGTCGTCAGTCAGTTTCATCAGCACTTTACAAGTAATGTTTCCCGGAAAACCTTCTTCACCATCTTTTTGCCACATAAGTCAGTTGCAATTCCTGCGGATTCAATTGTACGGCGTCATACACCCGATACTGGAACCCTTGCGGACCTCCGTGCAGGCAATGGCCGTAGTTATTACGGGGAAGCTGATATTCTACACCGTCCAACGTAAACTTACCCTGATTGATACGGTTAGCATAACGTCCGATGCTTGCACCGAAGTCGGAAGGTTTGCTGATATAATCCTGAATGGAATCGAAACCAAGAACTACATCACGCATCTGTCCGTCCTTATCGGGAACCATGACAGAAACAATGCGTCCGCCAAAGTTCGTGATGCAAACTTCCATATTGTTCTTGTTGCGCAGAATGTAGAGATCGGTTTTCTTTCCGTCCACTTCCGTACGGAAATTACTCTGTAATAGACCGGAATCCGTAGCTTTCTCGGCTTTCGGTGTACAAGCTGCCATTAAAAGGGCGGCAACTGCCCATACACATAACTTTTTTCATGGTGTTTTATTAATTAATTACTATTAAACAGACTTACCAAAAGAAATCTAAAATTCATTCTACAAAGATGAGAAAAAAAACTAATTGTTTTTTAAAACAAATTGTTCAATAAAGGATAAAAATTAATCATTAATTCAACTTTTAGGATAATACATTAGAAAAAAGATGCCAAATACGCCCTTCATTTGCAATAACTTACCTAGAAAAGATTTAGTTTTGACATATTTCTTGTATACGGTATGCCTTACATTGTTTGACTATCGGTTCAGCCAAGGTTCCGGATTCAGTTTCTCTTTCTCCCGGCGTAACTGGAAGTGCAATACCGTTCTTCCATTATCAGTGCCGTCAGAGAAAACTTGTCCGATAGATTGCTTGGTCTTCACCATGTCGCCGGACTTTACAGAAGCCGATGATAAGTTACAGTAAACGGAAATATAGTTGCCATGGCGGATTAGTACATTAAATAATCCATTCAACTGGAATACTGCTGCGACTTTTTCCGTCAAAGATAGCACGTGCCTGTGCTCCCGGCTTTCCTTGGATATCAATACCTTTATTATCCAGTTTCACATTACGAAGACCTTCCACAGCATATTGTCCATAATGGCTGGTGATAATATAAGCACCGGATATAGGCATAGGAAGTTTTCCCCGATTGGCTGCAAAATTGCCGGACAATTCCCGGTCGGCTTTACTCATTGTATAAGTTTCCAGAGGCTTCGAGTTCGTTTTAACGGTTGTTCCGGTTCCGGCAGTTTGACTTTCTTTACCCTCCGCTTTCTTACGGGCGGCAGCCTCGCGTCGGGCTTCTTCCTCGGCACGCTTGCGGGCACGTTCTATTTCTTCTGCAATCAACTTGTCAATGCGGGCATTCAATTGGTTAGCTTCTCTCCGTTTCTTATTGATCTCACCTTGCAACCCTCTCTGTTTCTTTTTTGCAGATTGGCCACAAGCGTACGTTTTTCCTTCTCCTGCGCTTCCAGTTTGGTCTTCTCGCCTTCACGCTCTTTCAACAGACTCTCTTTAGCGGCTTTCACCTGTTCCCGTTCCACCTTTTTTCTTCCGTATCTGTTCCTGTTTCTTCAGGATTTCCTCACCTTGCAACCGTTGATAAGTAGCATATTCACGAACATAACGCATACGGCGGTAAGTTTGCCCGAAATTCTTGGCAGAAAAAATAAACATCAATTTTTCTTCAATCGACTTGTTCTTATACAAGTATTGGACAGAAGCCTCATACTTTTTCTTCTTATCCTTCAAATCCTTTTGCAAACCGTTCAACTGACGTTGCAAGGAAGTCAGTTCACGTTCTATCGCTTCCACATCATTGTTGATAGCCATGATATAGCGTTTCCGCTCTTCAATCTGTCCAGTCAACACAGCCAGACTATTCAACTGGCTTCCCACATCTTTCTTTGTATCCTTCAATATAGATTCCGATTCGGCAATCTGCTTTTTTGCAGCGCACCGCGTTTACTCTCCAACTCACGAATCAATTTGTTCGATTGAGCGAAAAGAGGAACTGCCAACCAAAGGCAACTGATTAGAATAACAAAGAAACGTTTCATCATAATAAAGCTACCAGCATTTTTACTAATTCTTCCAAGGGAACTTGCCGATATTTAGAAGTAAGTTCCGTAGGAGTCATTGAAAATTCTTTTGTCGAGAACTCATAAAGTTGGACTTTAGCCTTTTCTAATGAAGGAATTCCTATATCTTTTCCTGACAATTCCGTCTTCCCACCGGGCAAAGAGGCATCCAACAATATCTTCTCCAGACGGGAAAATTCTGCATTCTTCGGCAGCATGCCCTTCAATTCATCTTTGGTGGCACGGACAAAGCGTTTATTCATCCTGTCTACCAATAGCACACCGTCAGGAGTAACTTCCACACGCGCTACTTCCGTACGCAAGATAGGCATTAATAAGGATATTTGTACCCGCTCATGGGTTTTCATCTTCATAGTTCCCCAACAGACATACTTCCCCCCTTTTTACCGGGAATAGTCAATTGAAGTTTGGAAGTCAGATAGCTGGACACCTGAACATTCTTCTCCGAAGTCGCCAAATGCTTCGAGCTCTTACACCCGGCCAGCACAACTACAACCAACAATAGAAAAAACTATTCTTTTTCATTCTGCAATATATTTCTTCTTTTCTAATTTTTTCTCTTTCAGTGTTTTCGATTCACTACCCATTTCCAATGCTTTCTTCCAGTATTTCAGTGCACCTTCCACATCACCGGTCATAAAAATAGATATCACCGCAGTGTTCCACAACCACATCACTCTTTTCTTCGTCACTCTTCATTGCATTATCAATGTAGATACGAGCTTCTGCATAGTTGCCCTTCTCAAAAAAGAATCCAAGCGTATGTGTCGAGATAAGTGGCATTGTTAGGTTCGGCCTTCACCGTCTTGTAACTCATTTCTTCCGCCTTATCCAGATCGCGGCGTTCCACGGACAAATAATAAGCATAATTATTCAATGTACCAATATTGGACGAATTATACACTAAAGCCGAATCATAGGCTGCGTATGCTTCCTTCATTTGTTTCTTGGTATGATAGATATCCCCCATAATTGAGTAGAAATTCGAGACTATTTCTTTCCGCGTGTCAGTCGTCACACGTTCCAGCGCCTTGGTACAAACGCTCAACACACTGTCCGGCTGTTCTGCCTGATGATAGGCAATGGCTAGATAATAATAGAAATCCAATGCATCCGGAGTAGCCTTCAATACCCGGTTCGCAGACTTTTTATAATCTGTTTATAGTCTTCCTTCTTTATCGCCGCACTTATCAGCATAAGACGGGCAGCTTTATTAGTCGGATCCAAATCAACAACCTGTTCCAGTACCGGTACCGCCTCCGCTTCCATACTTTTTCGACAACAGATATTGTGCATAAAGCATCGGAATCTGCGGATCATCCAAATCTTGTTCCATCATCCGGTCAAACAAGGCGATCACTTCCGTACTATCTTTTACCGATGATTGTTCATTCTCCACAATCACCTGACGCATGACACTGATTTTTGTATCCGGAGTAACTTTCTTATTCAGCAATAACGTATCGAGTTGTTGCTGGTATAGTTCCTTCTGACCCGTCTGTTCATAATAAGATGCCATTGAAAAAGAGAGCCATTGGATTATCCGGTTCTACTGACAATACCTTCTGATAAGCCTCATATGCTTCCTCTTTTTTTTTCCGTTCTGAAGATATACATCCCCCAGTATTCACTTGATAACGCATATCTGCCGGATATTCATTGACAAGACTCTCTATTTCCTGAAAAAAGCCTTCTTGTCATCTTTCATCTGAAGATAAATACGGAATTTCTCCATCGACAACTGTTCATTCTTACCTAAGCGTTTTTCCAGCCGGTTCAGTGTAGAAATTACATCACTGTACTTCTCCTGTCGTCCATAGATGTCGAGAAGATTGAACAGAGGATCTTGCTTGGTCGGGAAACGGGTTACCATTTCTTCAAGCAACGTAACAGCTTTATCCAACTCATTCTGTTGTTGATACAGACTCACCAGCCCTTGACTATACCAGTAATTATCAGGTGCATAAGTCACAGCCTTTTCCAAGGCTGCCTGCCCTTGCGGCACTTGACGGAGAAACATATAATACTGGGATATTTCGTAAAGCGCAGAAGAAGCATTCGGGTGAATGTCCAGACAATGTTCCAACAACCCGAAAGCCGCGTCATACTCTTTCTTTTCTTTCATCCGCATGGCTTCCAGAAAAAAAATAGTCATACTTACGCTGTTGCTCCTCTGTTAATTGAGAAGCCAAAACTTCTTCCTTCTGAACTTTTTTCTTTTTATCCTTCTTTTTCTTAACCTTCTTTGTAACTGCATTCGCGCCAAGAGCATACCCCGACACCATAACCGCACCTCCTGCTACACTCCCCACCACTTGCACAGCCATGCAGGAAGTAAGCAGCAAAGTACTTAACAACGAGAATAATAGTATCCTTTTCATTTTTTTCCTGTGTGACCGAAGCCGCCGGCTCCCCGTTCTGTTTCATCCAGCACCTCTACTTCCTGCCATGCAGGCTGTTCGTGCTTCGCTATCACCATCTGCGCGATACGTTCACCGTCTTCAATCACAAACGTTTCAGAGGAGAGATTGACTAAAATAATACAAATCTCCCCCCGATAATCTGCATCAATCGTTCCCGGAGAATTGAGAACGGTAATCCCTTTCTTGATAGCCAAACCACTCTACGCGGACGAATTTGTGCTTCAAATCCCTGTGGGAGAGCAATATATAGTCCGGTAGGCACCAGACAACGTTGCAACGGTTCCAGTGTGATAGGTTCAGAAAGATTAGCACGGATATCCATTCCTGCGGATAATTCTGTGGCATAAGCCGGAAGCGGATGCTTCGATTTATTGATAACTTGAATATTCATAAAATGCATGTTTACTATATTAACAGGCGAAAATACACATTTTGAACTGAAAAATAGTTAAGTTTGCAGTTAAATAATGTACCTGTAGCTAATTTGTGAATGGTAAATAACGAAATAATGATTAAAATGATGAATTGGAACCAATTAATATCAGCGAAACGTTTCGGAATGGAAGAATTCCATGAGGAACGACAGGAAAACCGATCCGAATTCCAACGGGACTATGACCGTCTTATTTTTTCCGCCCCTTTCCGCCGACTGCAAAACAAAACCCAAGTATTCCCCTTACCGGGCAGTATCTTCGTACACAACCGGCTCACACACAGCCTTGAAGTATCCTGTGTCGGACGTTCGTTAGGAAATGACGTCGCAAAAGCGATTCTTGAGCGCCAGCCCGAACTGCAGGAGTCTTTCCTACCGGAAATAGGTTCTATCGTTTCCGCCGCCTGCCTGGCGCACGACTTGGGCAATCCTCCTTTCGGACATTCCGGCGAACGTGCCATATCTACTTTTTTTTCTGAAGGTAAAGGACAATTCTTAAAGGACAAGCAACCGGATGGAGAACAACTTTCTACGATGGAATGGGAAGATTTGACACATTTTGAAGGAAACGCGAACGCATTCCGACTCCTGACCCATCAATTTGAAGGTCGGCGGAAAGGAGGATTTGCCATGACATACACGACATTGGCTTCCATTGTGAAATACCCTTTTTCATCCAGTCTTGCAGGTACGAAATCAAAATTCGGCTTCTTTGTCAGCGAAGAAGAGAGTTTTCACAGAATTGCTACGGAACTGGGGCTTACTTTGCTCAACGAACACCCGCTGAAATATGCACGCCACCCACTGGTATACCTGGTAGAAGCTGCCGATGATATCTGTTATCAGATGATGGACATTGAAGACGCCCATAAATTGAAAATTCTCACAACCGAGGAAACTAAAGAACTGCTAATGCCATACTTCAACGAAGAACGGCAGGCACATATCCAAAAAACATTCCATATCGTAAATGACACCAATGAACAAATCGCTTATCTGCGTTCTTCTGTGATCGGATTATTAATCCGGGAATGTACACGTGTATTTTTAGAACACGAGCAAGAAAATACTTTCCGGCACATTTGAAGAAGCACTTATCAAACATATCTCCGAACGTCCGGCAAAGGCTTACAAGCATTGTGCCGAAGTTTCGATCAAGAAGATTTACCGCTCACGAGATGTACTGGACATCGAGTTAGCCGGCTTCCGGGTTATCAGTACCCTACTTGAGTTAATGGTAGATGCGGTGACCTCACCCCGGAAAGGCTTACTCGAACTTCTAATTAACCGGGTCTCCAGCCAGTATAATATAAAAGCGCCTGCACTCTATGAAAGAATACAGGCGGTACTTGACTATATATCGGGTATGACCGATGTCTTCGCTCTTGATCTTTATCGTAAAATTAACGGTAACAGTCTGCCTGCGGTGTAACGACTTTAGGAGTAAACGCCTCATCCTCCCTCACAAGGCATTTTCAACGCATCCGGATGACTTTCAATAAACGTCTGGATGTGGCGCATGCGCTTGTCCTCCAATATTTCATCTACAGCAATCAGGATTCCGGTTTCTTCTACATCCCCAAACTCATAGTTGATAGCTGTGCCAAACATACGCATAGTGGGACTCAAGCTCATATAAGCATTTACCAACGGTGGAATATTATATCCTAATTTGCGAATCTCACAATTCAGGATCTTATAATCTTCTTTAAACGTATTCTTGCAGAACAACGCCTTCAGTTCTTCTTCGGAAGTTTCCGATTTTAACGGGTCCATTGGAGTCACCAGATGTTCTTTATCACAGAAATGCTTCTTGAGGAAATAAAGAATCATATCGCGACCGCGACGGTGATAACTGGGATACATGGTCACTTTACCAAAGAAGTATTTCACATTCGGCATGACAACAGTCAACGCCCCCAATCCGTCCCAAAGATTATCCAAAGCAAACAGACCTTTGCTTCCGGCACGGGTAGACTGGTATTCAAGCGTCACAAACGAACGCCCCAGCTCAATTGTCTGCGGCAGGTATTCTTTAATAAAAGCATCAGAAAAATGAAACATGTGGGAAGTAGCCAGAATTGGCGCGCCTTTTTCATCAAAACGCACGTCCGTACCAAGCAGATACCGGTAACCGCCCAGAATTTCTTCCGCTTCCGGATTCCATACAATTAACTGCTTGTAAGGATGCTCCATTGTGTCGTATTCATCAATATCCATTGACAAACCTGTCCCTCCACCGGCAGCACGGAAAGCTATCTCACGCAAACGACCGATTTCCCTCATCACATTAGGAGCGTTCAGGTGAGTAATAATATAAATCTGATTATTACTCTTATTCGTCATTCGTAAGCGTTTGTCCTCCGTCAACTCTGCCTTCAGCAGTTCCTTTGCTTATCGGTTTAATAATATCTTCCATATTCCTTGTTATAGTTGTTCTATCAGTTACAGTTTATATACAATATCCTTTACGTATTCAGCCCACTGTGCAGGTGTTTTCGACTTATCGAAAGTCTGCCAGGGTATAGGTTTGCCAAAAGTGACAGTAAAAGTTTTATGGCGGTTTTTAAACATTTCATCCGCAAGATACAACATAGCGATGTTAAACTTAATCCCCAATGCCTTACAAATATTGGCCAGATTGTAGAAGAAATCAGAATTCCTGCCCCCAAAATGCACGGGTATTACATCACGTTTTGCTTGTATGCTCTTTACTACAAATGTCTTTTTCCATTCCAGGTCGCGAATCACTCCGTTATAACGACGCGAGCACAGCCCGGCGGGAAACATAATCAGCTGATCGTCGGACTGGAATCCGGCTTCCACCATCTTCGGGAAGTCCTTTGCCTGCTTGCCGGTTTTATTAATCGGAATACAAAGCGGAGCAAGTCCGCGCAAGTTCATCAGCAGGTCATTTACCAGATATTTCACTTTTCCGTCATAGTGACGCCCCAGCACATAGCCCAGCGCAACTCCGTCTTGTCCGCCCAGCGGATGATTGGAAACGAAAAGTATACAGCCCGTCTTTGGGAAGATTCTCAATGCCTTTCACATCTACTTTTGCGTCCAGAAAGTCCATACACGCTTCTAGAAAGTCCACTCCCACCTTGTCTTTCGATTCATCCAGGAATATGTTTATCTCATCCTGATGAACGATTCTTTTTAAATAAGAAGTCACAAACTTAGGGATGTACTTTATAGTGCTTCGAAGCCTTCGTCCGAAGTACCCTTAAGCATGTAACTGAACGAAGTACAACAT
>VOFJ01003830.1_pt1 | contig 21178 bp, 37 predicted proteins | sample 5384081 | NCBI WGS metagenome assembly VOFJ01 (sample SAMN12384729, study PRJNA508395) | human gut metagenome | isolation source: healthy gut I | host: Homo sapiens | reverse complement strand
TCCATGTGGAAAAGGGGCAGCGTCTGGCAGCCCCAGTGGGCAGGCCTGACCTTCAGCCAGAAGATGAAGTCCATGGTGGGCGATTTGAACGTCTGCAGCAAGAAGGGCCTTTCCGAGCGGTTCGACTCCACCATCGGTGCAGCCACCGTGCTCATGCCCTTTGGCGGTGCATACCAGCTGACCCCCCAGAACGCCATGGTAGCAAAGCTGCCGGTGGACGGCGAGACCTCCACCTGCTCCGGCATGGCATGGGGCTATAAACCCCTATCTGATGAGCGCCAACCAGTATGTGGGTGCACGGATGGCTGTTATTGAGAGCGTGACCAAGCTGGTTGCCACCGGCTTCCGCTACGAGGACGCTTACCTGAGCTTCCAGGAGTACTTCGAGCGTCTGGGCAACAAGCCCGAGCGCTGGGGCAAGCCGCTGGCTGCCCTGCTGGGCGCACTGGATGCGCAGATCGGTCTTGGCATTGCTTCCATCGGCGGCAAGGACAGCATGTCCGGCTCCTTTGAGCAGCTGGATGTGCCCCCCCACGCTGGTGTCCTTTGCCACTGCCATTGGCAAGGCAAGCCGCGTAGTCTCCACCGAGTTCAAGAAGCCGGAGAGCACCGTGGTGCTCGTTCGTCCCATCATCGACCCGGAGACCGGCTGCCCCAACTTCTTCTCCCTGAAGGCCAACTACAAGATCGTGGAGAACATGATCGAAGAAGGCATGGTCGCTTCTGCCTGCTCCGTGGGCTACGGCGGCATTGCCGAGGCACCTGTTCAAGATGGGTCTGGGCAACCGCATCGGCTTCAAGATGCGTGCGGACATGACCACCCACCAGATGTTTGAGCCCATGTATGGCTCCATCATTCTGGAAATGGTGTCTGATTCTCCCGCCGGTATGCTGCTGGGCGAGACTACCAAGGAGTACACCTTCGAGTCCTGCGGCGAAAAGCTGGATATGGCCGAACTGCAGGAGATCTGGGAGAGCAAGCTGGAGCCTGTGTATCCCTACCGCAAGGCCGGCCCCGCTGTGGAAAAGATCAACGGCAGCCTGACCGCTCCCGCTGCACCCAAGATCGGTGTTGCAAAGCCCAAGGTCATCATCCCGGTGTTCCCCGGCACCAACTGCGAGTACGACACCGCCAAGGCCTTTGCCCGCGCCGGTGCTGACCCCGAGATTCTGGTGGTACGCAATCTGACCCCCGCCGATGTTGCCGAGAGCTGCGAGGCACTGGTCAAGGCCATCAACGAGAGCCAGATCGTCATGCTGCCCGGCGGCTTCTCCGGCGGCGACGAGCCGGACGGCAGCGCAAAGTTCATCGCCTCCTTCTTCCGCAACCCTGCGGTCACCGAGGCTGTGCGCCGTCTGCTGCAGCAGCGCGATGGCCTGATGCTGGGCATCTGCAACGGCTTCCAGGCGCTGATCAAGCTGGGTCTGGTGCCCTACGGCGATATCCGCCCCATCACCGCCTGCGACCCCACCCTGACCTTCAACACCATCGGCCGTCACCAGAGTATGCTGGTGCACACCCGTGTGGCTTCCACCGGCAGCCCGTGGCTCAGCAAGTGCGAGGTGGGCGAGATGCACACCATTGCCATCAGCCACGGCGAGGGGGCCGCTTTGTGGCTCCGCAGGAGGTGCTGGACACCATGCTGCGCAACGGTCAGGTGGCTACCCAGTATGTGGATCTGACCGGCGTGCCCACCATGGATCAGAGCTTCAACCCCAACGGCTCTGTGCTGGCTATCGAGGGCATCACCAGCCCGGACGGCCGCGTGTTCGGCAAGATGGGTCACTCGGAGCGCAGCGGCGAGTACCTGTACAAGAACGTCACAGGCGATAAATACCAGCCGATCTTTGAGGGCGGCGTGGACTATTTCAAGGTTTGATGGTAGAATAAGAAGAAAAAATCCCTCAGTCATCGCAGACGCAAGGGGTGAACCCTCTCAGTCAAAGCCTGACGGCTTTGCCAGCTCCCCCGAAGGGGGAGCTTACGAGAGGAGAGGAAAGGTTGCTTTTTTCTTGGGAAAGAAGCAACTTTTCCGTTTGCAGAAATAGCTCCCCACCTCGGGGGGAGCTGGCGAGCAAAAAGCGAGACTGAGAGGGTTATTTTCAGGAGGAAACAACCAATGTCACAGCATGATCGCTATATCAGCCCTTTTTCCACCCGCTACGCTTCCGATGAGATGCAGTATATCTTCTCGGACGACAACAAGTTCCGCACCTGGCGGCGGCTGTGGGCGGCGCTGGCTCGTGCCGAAATGGATCAGGGGTCTGACCAACATCACCCCGGATATGGTAGCTGAGCTGGAAGCCCATGTGGACGATATCAACTACGAAGTGGCCATCGAGCGGGAAAAGCTGGTGCGCCACGACGTCATGAGCCATGTCTACGCCTACGGCCAGCAGTGCCCCAAGGCAGCCGGCATCATCCATCTGGGCGCCACCAGCTGCTATGTGGGCGACAACACCGACATCATCGTGATGCGGCAGGGTCTGGAGCTGGTGCGCAAAAAGCTGGTGGGTGTGCTGGCAAAGCTGGCACACTTTGCCAAGGAGTACAAGGATATGCCCTGCATGGCCTACACCCACTGCCAGCCCGCACAGCCCACCACCGTGGGCAAGCGTGCTACCCTGTGGGCCAACGAACTGGTGATGGATCTGGCCGAGATCGACCATCGTCTGGCTACCCTGCAGCTGCGCGGTGTCAAGGGCACTACCGGTACGCAGGCTTCCTTTATGGAGCTGTTCAAGGGCGATGCCGACAAGATTCCGCGCTGTGGATGCTTCCATTGCAAAGGAGATGGGCTTTGACCCCAAGGCCGTTGTGCCGGTGTCCGGCCAGACCTACAGCCGCAAGGTGGATGCCTTTATCCTGAATGCACTGGCGGGTATTGGCCAGAGCTGCATGAAGTTTGCCACCGACCTGCGCCTGCTGGCAAACTTCAAGGAGATGGAGGAGCCCTTTGAGAAGAACCAGATCGGTTCCTCCGCTATGCCCTACAAGCGCAACCCCATGCGCTGCGAGCGCATCTGCGCCCTTGCCCGCTACCTGATGGTGGATGTGCTGAACCCCAGCTTTACCACCGGCACCCAGTGGTTTGAGCGCACGCTGGACGACAGCGCCAACAAGCGCGTGGCTATGGCCGAGGGCTTCCTTGCCACCGATGCCATCCTGAACATTATGCTCAACGTCACCGATGGTCTGGTGGTGTACCCCAAAGGTGGTGCGCAGCCGCCTGATGGCCGAGCTGCCCTTCATGGCCAGCGAGAACATCATGATGCAGGCTGTGGAAAAGGGCGGCAACCGTCAGGAGCTGCACGAGCGTCTGCGCCAGCACGCCATCGCCGCCGGCAAGCAGGTCAAGGAAGAGGGTCTGCCCAACGATATGGTGGACCGCATTGCCGCAGACCCGGCCTTTGGCCTGACCCGCGAGGAGATCGTGGCAGGGCTTGTGCCGGAGAACTTTGTGGGCCGTGCACCCCAGCAGGTGGAGGAGTTCATCGCCAACGTCCTGCAGCCCATCTTCGATGCTGACCCCGAGGATGTGGAGCAGCACGCTTCCTGAGCGTCTGATAACAAGATCAAAAAAGGAAAGCCCACGGCTTCTCCTCAGAACGGCTGTGCCTTGCACGATTTTGTCTGTCATGTTACACTGAGGGCATCATCAACAAAGAGAACCCGGCTTATGCGTTTGGATGCACCCAGGGCAGCGAGGCGAAAGGCACCATGCGCCCGAGACGCCCAGTGCACCCGCAGCGAGCCAAAACCATGCTGGCAAAGGGGCGGTGCAGGTGAAATGGTGCGGTGTGCAAAAAGGGGACACCCAGCTGAAGGATACCGACACCGTGGCGGTGGACGGCGCACCGCTTGCTTACCAGCAGTTCGTCTACCTCATGCTCAACAAGCCTGAGGGTGTCGTGAGCGCCTTCCACCGACAAGCGGGATACCACCGTGGTGGATCTCGATCGGGGATGCCTACCCCCGGCGGGAGCTGTTCCCGGCCGGCCGGCTGGACAAGACCAGCACCGGCTTTGTTCTGCTGACGGATGACGGCGGCTTCGCCCACGAGATCCTTGCCCCGAAGCGCCACGTCTCCAAGACCTACACAGTGGTCATTGACACACCGCTGACCGAGGAGATGCGCAAGGGGCTTTGCCGAGGGCGTGACGCTGGCGGATGGCACCGTCCTCTCCCCGGCAGAGGTGGAAGCCCCCGACCCCGGACGGCCCGACCGTGAAAGTCGCTCAGGCAGGGGGTGTACCACCAGATCAAGCGGATGTTCGGTGTACGGCGGCGGGGCGTGAACGCCCTGCACCGGGATGCCATCGGCGGCCTTGCGCTGGACCCGGCCCTTGCACCGGGGCCGTGGCGGGAGCTTTCCGCGGAGGAAGTGACAGCAATTACCACCGGAGCCTGACTGCTTTTCACCTGATTTTCAAAAAAACATCACATTTTGCCGGTAAAATATTCACAAGAACCACGCAAAACAGTGCTTTTTTTGGGCCTGAAAATACCCCTGAAAGATAATTTCACCAAGAAAGTCAAAAATATTTTGGTGAAATATGTTGCAAAAGTAAATTCTTTTGTGTAAAATAGATAATGTAAAGCGGCGAAATTGTTAAAAACGACAATCTCGCCCCTGCGGCTTGCACAAAAAGGGAAAAGGGGTATCCATTTATGGCCAATAGAGTATTCCAGAGCGTGATCTACCAGATGAAAGATGCCATCGATCGTGTGGTCGGTGTGGTGGATGAGACCGGCGCTGTGATCTCCTGCTCGGAGCTGAACCTGATCGGAGAGGTGCGCGAGGGCTTTATGGCAGAGCGCCTGACGGCCGGTGACCGCTTTGTGCGGGATGGCTACACCTATCAGCAGTTCTCCAGCGCAAAGCATAACGACTATGCCGTGTTTGTGGAAGGCGCGGACGAGACTGCGGGCCAGTTTGCGGCCCTGCTCTCCATCAGCCTGCAGAGCATCAAGCAGTACCACGATGAAAAGTTCGACAAGGCGAATTTCATCAAAAACGTGGTGCTGGACAACATCCTGCCCGGCGACATCTACGCCAAGGCGCGGGAGCTGCATTTCTCCACCGACGTTTCCCGCGTGGTGTTCATTGTGCGCGTGACCTCCGGCGGCGACATCTCCGCTTACGATGTGGTCAGCAGCCTGTTCCCGGACAAGCAGAAGGACTTTGTGTTCAATATCAGCGAGACCGACACCGTGCTGGTCAAGGAGATCCGCAAGGGCATCGACCGCACCGATATGGAGAAGCTGGCTGCCAGCATCGTGGACACCCTGTCCGGCGAGCATTACATCAAGGCTGTGGTCGGCATCGGCACCCCCATCTCCAACGTGAAGGATCTGGCTACCTCCTTCAAGGAAGCACAGATCGCCATGGAGGTCAGCAAGGTGTTCGACACCGAGAAGCAGATCATCCGCTACGACAACCTTGGCATTGCCCGCCTGATCTACCAGCTGCCCACCACTGTCTGCGAGATGTTCCTCCTGCGCGAGGTGTTCAAGCAGGGCAGCATCGAGAGCCTGGATCAGGAGACCCTGTTCACCATCCAGCGCTTCTTCGAGAACAACCTGAATGTGTCTGAGACCAGCCGCGGCCTGTTTGTCCACCGCAACACGCTGGTGTATCGTCTGGAAAAAAGATCAAAAAACTGACCGGTCTGGATCTGCGTGAGTTCGACGATGCCATCGTCTTTTTAAGGTGGCGTTGATGGTCAAGAAGTACCTGTCCAACAACCCGGCCAAATATTAAGCAACCGCTTGCGGCGCAAAGCCGTCGGCGCAGAACCGGCCGCTCGAAACCGATGCTGGCCGGTTCTTTTTTTGGTTTGGAGAAAATTATTGGGAGCGAAAAACGCATGATAGATTTTGAACACGTTTCAAAGCAGTACAAGCACAATGCAAAGCCTGCCCTGGAGGATGTCAACTTCCATGTGGATGACGGCGAGTTTGTTTTTCTGCTGGGTCACTCGGGCGCAGGCAAATCCACCCTGCTCAAGCTGATCCTGCGCGAGGAGACCCCCACCGAGGGCCGCGTGCTGGTGAACGGGCAGGATGTTGCCCGCCTGCGCCGCCGCAAGATCCCCTACCTGCGCCGTCAGATGGGCATCATCTTTCAGGATTTCCGGCTCATCCCCACCATGACCGTTTACGAGAACATTGCCTTTGCCATGCATGTTACCAACATCGGGCATAAGCAGATCAAGGAGCGCGTGAATTACATGCTGGAGCTTGTCCACCTGGAGGACAAGGCAAAGGTCTACCCCCGACCTGCTCTCCGGCGGTGAGCAGCAGCGTGTGGCTGTGGCCCGCGCCCTGGCCCACGCCCCCAAGCTGGTGATTGCGGACGAGCCCACCGGCAACATCGACCCTGAGCTGAGCCTTGAGATGATGGAGCTGCTGGAGCGTGTCAGCGAGATGGGCATCACTGTGCTGGTGGTCACCCATGAGCACGAGCTGGTCCGTCACTTTGACCGCCGCGTGGTCACCCTGTCCGGCGGACACATCATCTCAGATGTGCCCACGGGCTCCATGATCCCCCACCCGCCCGTAGACCCGAAGGAACTGGAAATGGAGGTGTCGCTGGTATGATGAAGCCTTCTACGTTCGGTTTCCTTGTGGTGCGCGGCGTGCGCAACCTGGGCAAGCACTGGGCTATGACCATTGCCTGCATCGCCTCCCTGAGCGTCTGTAATGACCCTGAACACCTTTGCCACGCTGGCGGAAGTCAATGTGAACAGCATGGTGAACTATCTGGGCCAGCAGAACGAAATGGTGGTCTATGTGGACCCCGAAGCCGACGATGCCACCATCCAGTCGGTAGGGGGCGCATCACTGCCACCCCGGGCGTGAGACGGGTGCAGTACATGTCCAAGGAGGATGTGCTCAACCAGTACCGTGGGTACATGGCGGATTACGCCGTTCTGCTGGACGAATTTGAGAATGATAACCCCTTCAAGGCCAACTACCGTGTCTCTCTGGCAGACCTGAGCCAGATGCAGGCCATGAGCCAGAACTTCCAGAGCATCCCGGGCGTGTACAGCGTTACCGCCCCCATTGAGATGACCCAGACCTTTGTGGAGGTCCAGCGGGCCGTGACCAAGGTGGGCCAGATCGTGATCCTGGTGCTGATGGCGGTCAGCATCATCACGGTGGGCAGCACCATCCGCCTGAGCGTTTTTGCCCGCCGCCGTTTGAGATCGAGATCATGAAGTATGTGGGCGCGACCAACCACCTTGTCACCCTGCCCTTTTTTTGTGGAGGGCCTGACCATGGGCCTGATCTCCGGTGCCATCACCTCGGTAGCCGGTATCTTCGGCTATGCCTACATCGTGCAGGCCTCCAGCACGCTGGGCGGGTTGTGGCAGCTGCTCATGGGCACCGCCATGGTGCCTGTGGATGCCGTCTGGCCCACCATCCTGACGTACAGTCTGGCCGGTGGTGCGCTGGTGGGTGCGCTGGGCAGCATGTTCTCCATCCGCAAGCATCTGAATGTGTAAGCGAAAGGAGCCTTCTCTGTGAAACAAGCAAAACACTCTGCGGGCTTCCGCCTGCACCTCATGTATACCCCCACCCACGCAAAACCCGCCCCCGGGCACAGCCGGGCCATGCGCGCCGCCAGCCTGTTTCTGGCAGCGGCCTGCCTGCTGCTGAGCGTTTCGGTCTACCCGGCCACGGCGGCTACCAGCATGTCCCAGCCTGCAGAACAAGCTGGATAAGCTCTCCCAGTCCATTGTACAGCACAAAAAAGGAACTGTCCAATGCAAAAAAGAAGGAGCAGGCCGCCAAGGCGCTGGAATCGGAGCTGAAGGAAAAGGTCACGGTGGTCCAGAGCCAGATCAGCGTGCTGAAGGGCCAGATTGCCGAGGTGCAGAACAGCATCGGCCTGAAGGAACAGGAGATCGCCGCCAAGGAGCAGCAGATCACCGAAAAAGAAGCGGAGATCGCCGACCAGTGGGGGGATTTCAAGCAGCACATGGCCGCCATGCAGGAGCTGCGGGACGGCGGCAGCGTTGCCATGCTGTCTGCGGTGAACGACCTGTATGAGCTGCTGACCTTCAACGAGGTCATGCAGGACATTTCCATCAAGGACACCGAGATCCTGGACAACATGAAGAACGCCAAGGAAGCGCTGGAAAGCGATAAGCTGACGCTGGAATCCCAGCGCAGCGAGCTGCAAAAGCAAAAAGGCAGATTCTGGATGCCCAAAACAGCCAGATGCGTGCCAAGCAGAACGAGCTCAACTCCAGCGTGGCCGCCGCCCAGATGAGCGCTGCCGAGGCGCAGCAGGCCCAGAAGGACGCGCAGGCCGCCATTGAATCGGACGAGATGAACTATGAGGCCGTCAAGAAGCAGATCCAGAAGATGATCGCTGCGGCCGCTGCCTCCAAGCCCACCCCTGAGCTTTACCGGCTTCATCTGCCCGCTCAAGAGCTATAGCCGCATTTCCAGTGAGTACGGCTGGCGCAAGAACCCCGTTACGGGGGTCAACAAGCTCCACGCCGGTACCGACTTTGCCGCCCCGGGCGGCACGCCCATCTATGCGGCCGCCAGCGGCTATGTGCAGGTGGCGGGCTGGTCCAGCGGCGGCTACGGCAACTATGTCATCATCTACCACGGCAAAATGTCCGATGGCAACCAGTACAGCACCCTGTACGGCCACATGCGGTCGGTCGCCACCTCGGCGGGCAAGTATGTCCAGCAGGGTGAGATCATCGGTTATGTGGGCAGCACCGGCAACTCTACCGGCAACCACCTTCATCTGGAGGTCTGGAAGGGCGGCTCCAAGGCCAATGCCGTCAACCCCGTGGTTATATCCCCATGAAATAATCTGCATTGTATCAAAGGAGGCCGTCAGGGCTTATGAAGGAAGAAAAAAACGCAAGCGCATCCTGCGCGTGGGCTGTCCGATCCTGGCAGGGATCTTTGCACTTTCCATGCTGGGCAGCGTGGTTATGATGCTGCTGGTCTGACAGAGGAGGGAAGAAGATGAACCGTAAGATATCGGTCGGCATGGCGGTCAGCATCGTCATCCTGGCCATGACCGTTACCTTTTCCATTACCATGCTGGTGGCGATGCGCCTGTTTGACAGCACCGTTTCCAGCGTGAAGGAAAAGGAAAGCATGTACAACAAGATCGCTGAGGTGGACCGCTATGTCCGCAGCAACGATTACTATCCCATCGACGAGACCACCCTCTACGACCGCCTGACGGCTGGCTACCTGCTGGGCACCGGCGATAAGTACGCCCGCTATTTCAGCGCCACCGCCTATACGGAGCTGATGAATACCCAGAACGGCACCCTGATCGGCATTGGCGTGGAGCTGGCTGTGGATCAGTCCGGCTATGCCAAGGTCATCAAGGTCTACGATGAATCCCCCGCCAAGGAGGCAGGCATTCAGGTCGGCAACTACATCACCGCCGTGGACGGCACCGATGTCAAGAGCATGAGCAGCGTGGATGCCATCCAGACCCGCCTGCGCGGCGAGAGCGGCACCACCGTCAATGTGACCTGGCTGGACAGCGAGGCCGCCGAGCATACCGCTGACCTGACCCACTCCGGCTACAGTTCCACCACCGTGGATTACCAGATGGTGCAGGGCAATGTGGGCTACATCCGGATCCGCCAGTTTGATTCCACCACCCCCAGCGAGCTGGATTACGCCATCCGCAGTCTGAGCGCCAACGGCGCGGGCAGTCTGGTGTTTGATCTGCGCGATAACGGCGGCGGCCTGCTGGACGATGCCATCCAGTGCATCGACCTGATTGCCCCGGAGGGCACGCTGGCCTTTGCTGAGGACAAGAACGGCACCCAGACCCTGCTGGGCACCAGCACCAGCGAGTCCCGGATCGACCTGCCCGTGGTCTGCCTGGTCAACGGCAGCACCGCCAGCGCTGCGGGAGCTCTTTGCCAGCAGCCTGCGCACCCTGAATGGTGCCCGTCTGGTGGGCACCACCACGCAGGGCAAGGGCACCATCCGAGCAGTCCCCAGCGCCTGTCCGATGGCAGTGCCGTGGTGCTCACCGTGGCAAAGCTGGTCTGCGGCGACGGCAGCTGCTTTGACGGCACCGGCCTGACTGTGGATGTGGAGCGCCCCCTGACTGCGGACGAGCAGACCGCATACTATGATTACACTGTGGAGAACGATCCCCAGATCCAGCGTGCTGTGAGCACTGCCCAGCAGATGAGCGGGGCACCACCACCGTGAGCGGTGTCAACGAAGCGGCTTCCAGTGAAGCTGCCGACAGTGCCGCCGCCGAGAGCGTAGCGGAAGGGGACGCTGAGGCTGCATCTGCCGAGAGCACTCCGGCAGAGACCGCGCCCGCCGAAAGTGAAGCAGCAGGGGAGAGCACTGCATCCAGTAGTCAAGAATAAGAGGACAACCCTCTCCGTCAGCGCTGACGCGCTGCCACCTCCCCGAAGGGCGAGGTCTTGGCAATTCATGCAAAGTTTGCGGTTTTTGTCAAAAGCTCCCCCCTTTGGAGGAGCTGGCGAGCGAAGCGAGACTGAGAGGGTTATTTTGGAAAAAAAAAGGATAGAGCCATGCCCGAACTGACCGACCTGTCTTATGTGCGCGCCCTGTGCGAAAAAATATGATTTTGCCCTCTCCAAGGGCTTTGGCCAGAACTTTATCGTCAACCCCGGCCTGCCCCCAAGATCGTGGATGCCAGCGGCGTGGACAAGCACTACGGGCGTGCTCGAGATCGGCCCCGGCATCGGCGTGCTGACCCGGGAGCTGGCAAAGCGGGCGGCAAAGGTGGTCTCCATCGAGGTGGATGAGCGCCTGCCGCCCCTGCTGGCCGAGACCATGGCGGGCGTGGAGAATTTCAAGCTGGGCTGCAGGATGTTCTGAAGGTGGATTCCGCCCCCTCATCGAGGAGGAGTTCCCCTGGGATGCCGGTGGCAGTCTGCGCCAACCTGCCCTACTATATCACCAGCCCCATTGTGATGAAGCTGCTGGGTGACCGCCTGCCCATCGAGAGCCTCACCGTCATGGTGCAGAAGGAAGCCGCCGATCGCATCTGCCGCCCCGGGCACCTGGGCCTCCAGTGCCATCAGCTGTGCGGTGAGCTACCATGCCTGAAGTCGAAGATGATACCCAATGCCGCGCTGGCAGCTTTACCCGGCCCTTGGCAGACCAGCGCCGTGGTTCGATGGACATCCGCCCCACCCCCCCGCCGTGGAGGTGGCCGATGAGGAGGGCTATTTTGCCCTCATCCGCGCCGCCTTCGGCCAGCGCCGCAAGACCGCCGCCAACGCCATCGCCAGCGGCCTTTCCCACCCCAAGGAGGGCGTCATCGCCGCCATCGAGGCTGCGGGTTTCGACGCCCACATCACCCGAAGCCCCTCACGCTGGAGGACTTCGCGAAAAATCCAAGCGGCACTGGCAGACCAATAACGCCCTGCGCCCTTCGGCCCCTGCCGGGGCTTTTTGTTTTGCCGCCCGGCCCAAAACCCGAAAATCAGCCTTGCCAAACCCGCCCGCCGGTGGTATACTATTCAGGTAACGTGTGCTAGTGTGGCGCAATGGCAGCAACTGATTTGTAATCAGTGGGTTGCAGGTTCAACTCCTGTCACTAGCTCCAAGAAAAAATCCTGCGATATACCGTTAAAAACAAACGGCGTGTATCGTGGGATTTTGCTTTTGTATGCGCTGCAAACGCACAATGTTAACTTGCCTTTGCTGTTCAAAATATACACGTTGACGTGCCGTTGATCCTGTGGTATAATCATCTTAAAAGAGGTGATACCATGCCGATCAGTGAAGCGAAGAAGAGATCAAATGCAGCCTATAATCGTAGGCAGGATAATATCATACTTCGCCCATCCAAAAGAGGATGGGGCAAGGATTCGCAAGGCTGCTGCGGACGCTGGAAAGAGCGTTCAGCGGTATTGTCTGGATATTCTGTTGAAGTCTGTACCAGATGAAGTGCCGAATGCTGAAACGCAAGCGGCGATTGATGAAGTGGACAATATGGTTAGAAAAGCAAGGGGGAACATTTCAGCGGGACGACAGAAGAACTTTTCAAAAAGATTCTTTCTGAACCAGATGGAGAGGAAACCGCCTGATGGAATTGACAATAGAGAATCTGCGCACACTAGCCAGCAGCGGAGAAATCTTCTTGACGGCGCATTCACAGGCTCGCTTATATGAGCGCGGTATCCTGCTGGCAGACATTCGGCAAACCATCCAGAGCGGGAAGATCATAGAATACAGGCCAGAGGACTACCGCTGTCCATCCTGCCTTGTGCTTGGCGTGAATCTGGCTGGACGCTGGCTCCATGTGGTGTGCGGTATCCACGAGGATGCACTGTGGATTATTACAGCGTACTGGCCTGATCTCGACCACTGGAACGCTACCTATACAGAGCGAAAGAAGAAAGGGGAATGAACATGACTTGCTTTTTTCTGCAAAGGCGAAATGAAGCCCAGCACCACCATTCACACGGTACAACTGAAAAACTGCGTTGTCATTATCAAAAATGTTCCCTGCATGAAGTGTGAACAATGCGGCGAGGTGGTTCTGTCTGCTGCTACGGTGGAGAAGATAGAACGCATTTTGCAGACCGTTGAAAAGGCTGTGGCAGAGATTACTGTGGTGAACTACCCGGACTGTGCAGCTTGATAGAGTGAAAGGAGCTGTGCTGGAATGTCGTTTCCTGTCACTAGCTCCACGAAAAAAGAGACCCCCAGAGCTTCACCGCTCTGGGGTCTTTTGCATCTCTACTGCAAGCTGGTTTGGTGGCCAACATCGGAAATAATAGCGAAGCATCGCCGTAAATCGAACTTGGCCAGCATGGCCGGGTTCAACAGGGGGTGACCAAGTTCGAACTTGGCCAGCAACCGAAGTTGGCCAACCAGACCAACATTCAAATTAAAACATAAGAACGTAGTTATTTTTAAGTTGGTCATCGGATTTACTCCAGTCGGAGAAGGAGTACCACCGGTTGCAGCCATCTCTCTCCCGGATCGCCTTCTTCGTGATGCGGCCGCTCTTTACCAGCTCCGCGTAGGCACGGTTGTAGGTCTTCTCGCTGCACCCGACCTCCTTGGTGACGGCGGCGCGCAGCTCGCTGCTGGCCATGCTGCCAAAGGCGGCTCTCGGCCAGCGCATTGAGGATGGCGGCGGTGGTGTCGTCCTTGGTCTGGGCAAGGCGGAGGCGGCGCTCCTCCATGAAGTCCGCGTCCTTCTTGTCGGTGGAGCCGTCGAAGATGGCCCGCGCGGTGGGCACGCCGTCCACGGTCACGTCCTCGATGTGCATCAGCACGGTCTGGGCGGGTTTGGAGTAGCTGCTCTTCTCGTGGCTGAGGTAGATCTGGCCCTCGGTGCTGTTCTTGCAGCGGCCCATCATCAGCACGCTGCGGGCAATGTCCCACAGGTCCGAGCTGTCGGCGAGGCGGCCACGGCCCGAAACGCCCGGCCGCTTGTTGGTGTGCATGGAGATGAGGGTGGCGAGGTGGTACTTGGTGCTCAGGCTCTTCAGGGGAAGCACGGCGCCGCGCATCTGGTTGCGGCTGGCCATCTCCACGTCGGGGGGCAGAAAGCTTTGCAGCGGGTCCAAGATCAACAGGATGGGGTTGATCTTCGCCACAAAGGTGGTGATGTCGTCGTCTCCGATGCAGAGCTGGTGGCCGGTGCGCAGGTAGTAGTCGTCGGCACTGACGACCATCACCTTGGACATGTCGGCTCCGGCGGCGGCGATGCGGCCCTTGAGCACCTTGCCGGGGTCGTCCTCGCCCGCAAGGATGAGCACCCGGCCGGTCTGGGCGGGCGGTTCGGGGAAGAAGCCGCTGGTCTGCCCGGCGGTGACGTAGGCGATGAGCTGGGCTTGCCAGATGCCCTTGCCGGTGCCGCCGTCGGCACCCAGCAGGGAGATCTCGCCCCGCGGCAGGACATCCGGCACCAGCCATTCGGTCTCCTCGCAGGGCACATCGCTCAGGCAGTAGGGCTCCGGGGCCTTGGCGTAGTGGTGGTCGTGCCATGCCATTGCGGATTCCCAAAAGGCGTTGTCGTCCTCACGCTGGCGCTTGGCGCACCCGGCACGCCATGTATCGACCTGAGAAAACTTCGTGCCTACGGTGGAAACGGCATCCACAAGGTACTGGTACCGTTCCTGCTCATCGTAGGGGTCGTGATTGATGTATATCAACAAATAGGTGTAGTCGTTCAGCAGTTCCACAGCCGGGGGGTGGTGGCAAGATACTCCTTGAACGATGCGAGAAATGCTTCGCGGTCAGTCGTCATAAAGAATAGTCTCCTTTCTGTTTTAATTTGTGCGTCTGAACCACAATCATTGGTTGTAGTATACACCGGCTGACAAAAGATGTCAAGATTTTTTTGCAAAAATGGTTGACAAATTTCAGAATCGATGGTAAGATATACAGGCGGTCAGCGATGGCCGCACAAAAAGTGAATTTGGGCGTGTTCCCGAGTGGCCAATGGGGACAGACTGTAAATCTGCTGCTTTTCAGCTTCGGTGGTTCGAATCCACCCGCGCCCACCAAAAAAATCCAGCGTAGTAATTACGCTGGATTTTTTGTTTTATGGAATCTTGAGTTTCACTTTCTAGGGTGGATTCGAACAGCAGCGGAGCCGACCGCCGCCAGTGGCGGAAACAGGGAGCAGCTGTTGGGGCCGCGGCCAGCAGGATGCGAGCGGCAGAGAAGCAGACGCTGGGAGCCGCAACCCGGATTCCTTATCATAAGCGCGGCTCGCGCAATCCACCCGCGCCCACCAAAAAGCTCAACGCATGAATGGGCGAAAACGCGGCAGGATGGCAGCGAAAAAAAGCACGTCAATCCTCAACGGATCGACGTGCAATTTTGGTCGGAGCAGCGGGATTTGAACCCACGGCCTCTTCGTCCCGAACGAAGCGCGCTACCAACTGCGCTATGCCCCGAAAATACCGCAGCCAGTTTTTCGGCTGCGGTAACTGGTTGGGGATGAGAGAATCGAACTCCCACAAGTAGAGTCAGAGTCTACCGCACTACCACTATGCAAATCCCCAATATTCGGTTTTGTCAGGAGCGGTAAGCGCCGCTGACAAGGGATATTATACTATCAAACACCCCTCTTGTCAACACTTTTTTTCGAAGTTTTTTTCGTGGGCTCCGAGCCGGCGCGCTGCATCGTTTTATTTGAACAATTCCTCTCAATATGGTACAATAAAGGCAACATTTCAGCAACGGAGGAAATCGCCATGCTCAAACGTCTGCGCAAGAACCATCCGCTCCTCTATTGTATCGGGGCGGAGGCGGTGTTTCTGGGGAGCCTGTTCGTTTCATCGTATCTTGTGGTGATCGCCCTGCTCCTGTTCCGCTTCAACTTTGCCTATGCGGATGATTACCTGCTGGGCTGCATTCAGGAGCTGGTGGGCATCGGCGTGGCGGTGGTGCTGCTGCGGCGCACGGGCAAGGGCAATTGCTGACGCGGCGGGGCTGCGGCTTTTTCAATGGGCTGCTGGTGGGCATGTACCCGGCGGCGCTGCTGGCCTATAACCTGTACGTGAAGCTCTTGTTCGGCCTCGCGGCGGACGGCACCCTGCTGCCGCTGTGGCGCATCCTGAGCTTTTTCGCCAACATGATGCTGGTGGGCGTCGCGGAGGAGTTTCTGTTTCGGGGCGTCGTCGCGGAAACGCTGCTGGAGCACTTCGGGACCAGCCGGGCGGCATCTGGAAGGCGTGTCTGCTGTCCGGCGTGCTGTTCGGCTGCGCCCACCTGACCAACCTGTTCACCAGCGCCCCGCTGGGGTGCTGATGCAGTGCGTCTTCGCCACGTCGCTGGGCGTGCTGTATGGGGCCATCTATTTCCGCACCGGCAACCTCTGGGTCACGGTCTTCCTCCACGGCGGGATGGACATTCTGTCCATGCTGATGGGCGGGCTCTACGGCACCGAGCCGGTGGCCGAAAGCGTCAGCGGCTACGACATCACGATGCTCGTCGGTGCTGGTCTACCTCATCCCGGCGGCCTTCCTGCTGCGGAAAAAGAAGATCGGCGAGGTCCGGTTCTATTTCAAATACTAAAGTGGAACAGGAAAAAGCAAGAGGTCTGCGGGTGGCGCAGACCTCTTGCTTTCTTTCTTATTCGTAGTCGATGGGCAGGGTGGGCAGACCGTTCAGCTCCAGCCCGGCGGTGTGGCCGGCGATGTACTGGTAGTAGCCTTGGGCTGCGATCATGGCGCCGTTGTCGCCGCAGAACTTCAGTTCCGGTAAGTAGACCTTGGCCCCAAGCTTCTGGGCCCCGTCATTGACCAGCTGGCGCAGACGGCCATTGGCCGCGACGCCGCCCGCCAGACAGACCTGCTTTGCGCCGGTGTCGGCGGCGGCGAGAAGGAGCTTTTCTGCGAGGATGCCCGCGATGCGTTCCTGGAAGCTGGCCGCGAGGTCGGGGACGTTGATGTCAGTACCCTTCATCTGGGCCTGATTCACCTCGTTCAGCACAGCGGTCTTGAGGCCGGAGAAGCTGACGTTGTACTTTCCCTCCACGTGAGGCACCGGCAGACGGTAGGCTTTCGGGTCGCCGGTCTTGGCGGCGTTGGCGACGCTGGGACCGCCGGGATAGGGCAGGCCCAGCGTCCGGGCCACCTTGTCAAAGGCCTCGCCCGCCGCGTCGTCCACCGTGTGGCCGAGGATGTGGTAATGGGTGTAGTCCTGCACCTCCACGATGTGGCTGTGTGGCCGCCGGACGCCACAAGGCAGACGAAGGGCGGCTTCAGGTCTGGGTGGGTGATGTAGTTGGCGGCGATGTGGCCCCGCACATGGTGCACGGGCACCAGCGGCTTGCCGGCCGAATAGGCCAGCCCCTTGGCGAAGTTGACGCCCACCAGCACGGCACCGATCAGGCCGGGCGCAAAGGTTACGGCCACGGCATCCACGTCGTCGATGGTCTTGCCCGCGTCCAGCAGGGCCTTTTTCACGGTGGCGCTGATGAACTCGCAGTGGCGGCGGCTGGCGATCTCCGGCACGACGCCGCCGTACAGCGCCTGTTCCTTCACGCTGGTGGAGATGACGTTGCTCAGCAGCTTCCGTCCGTCCTCCACAAGGGCTGCGGCGGTCTCGTCGCAGGTGGATTCGATTCCTAATACGATCATGATTCAGTGGGCCTCCAGCCAGTTTTTGCCGATGTGGACGTCGGTGCTCAGGGGCACGGCGTACTGCACACAGCCTTCCATCTCTTCCCGCAGGATGGCGGCGGCCTTTTCGGCCTCCGCTTCCGGTGCCTCCACGATCAGCTCATCGTGGACGGTCAGGATGAGACGGCTCTCCATTTTTCGTCCCGCAGCCGCCGCCAGACCCGCACCATAGCCAGCTTGATGACATCCGCTGCGGTGCCTTGGATGGGGGGTGTTGCGGGCCATCCGCTCGCCGCTGGCCCGGATGTTGTGGTTGGTGCTGGTCAGCTCCGGCAGGCGCGGCGGCGTCCGAACAGGGTGGAAACGTAGCCGCAGGCCCGCGCGTCGGCGATGGTCTTGTCCATATAGCCGCTCACCTTGGGAAAAGCGGCCAGATAGCTTTTGAGGAACGCGTCGGCCTCTTTCACCGAGACACCGATGTCCTTGGAAAGGCTGTAGGCCCCCTTGCCGTACATGATGCCAAAGTTGATGGCCTTGGCGGAGGAACGGATGCGGGGCGAGACCTGATCCGGCGGCAGATTGTAGATCCGGGCCGCCGTGGAGCGGTGGATGTCCTCGCCGGAGAGGAAGGCGTGCTGCATGTGTTCGTCGCCGGTGACGTGGGCGAGGATGCGCAGCTCGATCTGGCTGTAGTCGGCGTCCACCAGCACGCAGCCGGGCTTGGCGATGAAATAGGCGCGGAGCTGGCTGCCCAGCTCGGTGCGGTTGGGGATGTTCTGCAGGTTGGGGTTGTCGGAGGAAAGGCGGCCCGTCCGCGCCTCGGTCTGGTTGAACCGGGTGTGGACCCGGTCATCCTCGCCCATGACCTTCAAAAGCCCTTCCACATAGGTGGAATTCGGCTTTTTGGTAGGCGCGGTACTGCAAAATGTCTTCCACCAGCGGGTAGTCTCGCAGGGCTTCCAGCGTCTCGGCGTCGGTAGACCAGCCGCGCTGGGTCTTTTTGCCGTGGGGCAGGCCCATGGTGTCGAAAAAGCATCTCGCCCAGCTGTTTGGGGCTGTTGGGGTTGAAGCTGGTGCTGCCGGTCTCCATGTGGATGCGGGCCAGCACCTGTTCCGCTCGGTGCGCATCCGCACGCCGAACTGCTCGATGCCGTCCCGGTCCACCAGCACGCCGATGCGGGTCATGTCCGCCAGCACCTGCGCCAGCGGGAACTCGATCTCGTTGTAGAGCTTGTCCTCGCCCAGCGCGGTGATCTCGGCCTTCATCTTGGCGAACAGGTCGGCAAGGCCCCCCCGCGTCGGGCCACGCCTCACAGGTGAAGGCGGCCTTGGCGCGGTAGCTCGTCAGCAGCTCGGTGACCTGATACTTGGAGGCCGAGGCGTCCAGCAGGTAGGCAGCCAGCTTGCCGTCCCAGACGATGCTGCTGCCCCAGCCGCCGTGGGCCATGGCCAGCGCGTAGGGGGAGCGGAGTCGAAGACGTCCAGCGTCACGCCGGGGGCGTCCAGCAGCTGCACCAGCTCGCCGCTGTTCAGGGGTAGACGGTGCTGCCCTGCACGGCGTACCACGCTTCCGGCTGCAAAACGACATTTTTCACGCCCGCGCGGCGGCCCATGACGGCGGGGCGGGTGGCCACCAGATAATGCCCGGCGGGGGGTTCGGGCAGCTGGGAGACGGTGCCCCTCCAGCGTGGGGACCTCTTCGGGCGCGGCCTCCGGGGCCACGCCCTCCAGCCCGAACCGGGGGATGAGGGTGTGGAGCTCCAGCTCCTGCATCAACCGCACGGCGGCGCTCTTGTTCCCTTCGCCGACCTTGTAAGCCCCCTCGGCGGTGTCGATGGGCGCATCGGTGCGGATGGTGCCGAGCAGATGGCTCAGTTCCGCATCGGCCCGGCACTCCAGCAGGTGTTCCCGCTGCTTGGGTTTGATGCTCTTGTCGTCGAGGTTGGCGTAGACGTTTTTCCAGTGTGCCGAACCTCTGCACAAGGGCGAGGGCGGTCTTTTCGCCGATGCCCCGCACGCCGGGGATGTTGTCGGACGCATCGCCCATCAGGCTCTTCACCTCGATGAGCTGCCTCGGCTGGATGCCATACTTTTCCTCGAATGGCGGCCACATCCATGGCCACGGTCTTGCTGCGGCCCAGCGCCGTGGTAGCCAGCAGCACGGTGGTGGTCTCGCTTTACCAACTGTAGGCTGTCGCGGTCTCCCGTGGCAAGGGAAGCAGTCGTCCTTCCGGGCGTCACAGGCGGCGGCCAGCGTGCCGAGGATGTCGTCGGCCTCCCAGCCTTCGGCGGTGACCTGCCGGTAGCCGAGGTCGGTCAGGAGCTCCTTCAGCACCGGCATCTGCTGGGCCAGCTCGTCAGGCATCCCGTGGCGGGTGGCCTTGTAGCCGTCGTACATCTTGTGGCGGAAGGTGGGGGGCTTTGAGGTCGAACGCCACGGCGACCTCGTCCGGGGAGCACTCCTTGAGCAGGGAGTTCAGAATATTCAGAAAGCCGAAAATGGCGTTGGTGTAGCGCCCATCCTTGGTTGTCAGCAGCTTGATACCGAAAAAGGCGCGGTTGGCGATGCTGTTGCCGTCAATGACCAGTAAACGCATGGGCGATTTTCCTCCGATCCATAATTTCACACCTTATAGTATAGCACAAAATCGCAGGGATCGGAGGGATATTTGAAAATTTTTCAGGGAGTTTTCCTTATTCCGAGACCGTGATCGCCGAGACGGGGCAGTTCTGGGCCGCGTCGATGGCGGTGGGGACCAGTTCGCCGGAAAGTTCGCCGGGTTGGGCCACGGCCAGCGTGCCCTCCATGGAGAACACCTCCGGGCAGATACCGGCACACTGGGTGCAGCCGATGCACAGGTCAGGGTCAACGAATGCTTTCATAAAACATACCTCCAAACTTCAGTCTGCCGCTAGTCTGCCCGGCGGGGCCGTGAAATATCCCTATGCAACGGGGCCGGGTATGATAAAAAAGGAGACTTTTGGGAGGACAAACGCATGAACATCCAGATATTCGGCACCAGCAAGTGCTTTGACACCAAAAAGGCGGAGCGCTATTTCAAGGAGCGGGGGGTCAAATTCCAGATGATCGGACCTGAAGGAAAAAGAAATGAGCCGCGGCGAGTTCGAGAACATCGCCCCGCGCTGGGCGGTTGGGAGCAGATGGTGGACCCGGCGGCCAAGGATAAGCAGACCCTCGCCTGCTGGACGCCCTCGTGGACTGGCAGAAAGAGGATAAGCTCTTCACGAGAACCAGCAGCTCTTCAAGACGCCCATCGTCCGCAACGGCCGCACAAAGCCACCGTGGGCTATCAGCCCGATGTCTGGAAAATTGGGAATAAAACGCGCTTTCAAAAAACCACTCCCCCCGATTTTGCACCCTGGGCAAAACGTGGTATACTGAAAGTCCCGGTATGACCGACTAAAGTCAATTTGGGAGACGAAAATCAAGATGAAAACCCATATGACCCCGGAAGAACACGCCCGGCTCCACCGCCGCCGTGGTCGGCAGGCCCTTGGGCTGGTGGTGGCAGTGCTGGTGCTGGTCGGCGTGCTCACCGTGCTGCACGCAGGCGTGAACGCCATGGCAAAGCTGTTTGACGATACCCTGCAGCGGCAGGAATACGAGGATGAGCTGGAAGGCCTGGTGCCTTCGATCCCCCGTGCCCTTCGACGGCATCGAGAAATGCATCGACGACCTGACCCTCCGCGAAGCGGCGGTCACAAGGGCTGCGTGTACAGCATTCCAGGAGACGCAGGGCAGTTTCGACACCAAACACGACCCCGACACCGAGCAGCCCTGCTCCCCTCGGTGGATATGGACGCCCTGCAGCACCAAGCTGAGTGGCCCCAGTTCCAAAGATGAACCATAAGACGAGATGGAGATGGAGGATATGACCGTCGAGTTCGACGAGGACGACTGGTCGCTACAAGATCCCCGTCACCGGCAGTGTGGGCAGCCACAGCGCCATCAAAACCGTTGTCGTTCAAGAAGGGACGGCCTGCTCCGCACGTCACCGTGGGGCTACATCCCCACCCAGAGCGCGACGACAGCATCCTGAACGCCTCGTCCGACACGCCCACCAAATAT
>VOFJ01002894.1_pt1 | contig 21204 bp, 27 predicted proteins | sample 5384081 | NCBI WGS metagenome assembly VOFJ01 (sample SAMN12384729, study PRJNA508395) | human gut metagenome | isolation source: healthy gut I | host: Homo sapiens | reverse complement strand
TGACCTCTTCCAACAGCCAATCATTTGTTGTAAACAAGACGGGAGGCTTTAGGGATCGAGCGCCCGATCGATTCTGAATGAAGCAAAGCGTCCTGCCCATTTGTCGCTTCCAGTTTAGAGGTTTACTTCTTTCTATTCGTTTCCGGCACATTCGGCTTACAGGGTTGTACAATTTGTTTCATTTTCCGCGCACATATCAAGCGGCTAATTCATAACGATTCCTCTTGAATTCATACCATTGGATTTTGTAGTTAAACATTTTATTTTGAAAAACACAACATGTCAAAGAACTGTTCGGACATACTTTACCCCTTTAGCGGATAATCCGAATTAAAATGTTGTTTTTCAAATCACACCTGATACAGGCAAAAAATCTCCGGTGCACCTTCTGTGCTTAGTAGATCGGCTTTTACGCATATAGATGTGATTTTCGTTGCAAATGTAAGTATTATTTTGGAATTTTGAAAACAGATCTTGCTTTTTTATTTTCTTACCGGATAACTTGTTTTATAAGAACCTGCTTTGCGGGGAGAATTTGAACGCTTTCTGCTTTCTACTTTTTACTTTTTTGTAATTTTGTAGCCTTAAATCAATGACTACAATTATATGAGCGGAATTTTTTTGGTTGCGTATCACGCAAAGAGTGCTTGCCGATGTTTTCTACGGCACCGATTACCATTCACATCTGGGAACGAAGAAAGCCGGTATGGCTTTTTATAACGGAGAGGATTTTGTCCGGTCGATTCACAGTATAGAAAGTGCTTATTTCCGGAATAAGTTCGAGCCGGAATTGGACGTTTCATTGGTTCTTACCTGGGGATCGGGGTGATCAGCGATATGGAGTCGCAGCCGATAACGGTAACTTCGCATTTGGGGCGTTTTGCCGTAGTGACGGTAGGGCGAATCGATAATTGAAGAGATATCCGCTCAGTTGTTGAAGGAAAAGCAAGATTCACTTTGCCGAAATGTCCGGTCGGCCATCAACCCGACCGAAGTAGTCAGTATTCTGATCAACAAAGGAGAGACATTCAAGGAAGGTATAGAGAAACGTTTACCGTATGGTCAAGGGGTCTTGTTCTTTTTAATTCTGACAGACAGTTGTATTTATGCTGCCCGTGATAAGTTCGGCCGTACTCCCATCATTATCGGTAAGAATGAATTCGGTTATGTTGTGGCCAGTGAAAGCTCTTCGTTTACCAATTTAGGGCTATAATATAGTCCGTGATCTGGGACCGCATGAAGCGATACGGGTTTCGAAAGAAAGACGGATTACACTGATTATTGCTGCCGGTTGCAGGAAACAGATATGTTCTTTTTTTTTTGTGGGTTTATTATGGCTATCCTTCTGCTTATTACGAAGGGATCAATGTAGAAGATGCCCGTTACCGTTGTGGGGCTGCTATGGCGAAACGTGATGAATTGACTCTTGATTTTGCTGCCGGAATTCCTCGGGTGTGGGACATGCTATCGGATATTCCAACGAGAAGGGATTCCTTATAAAAGACCTTTTTGTGAAATATACACCGACCTGCCGCGGAGTTTTATGCCGCAAAATCAAAATATGCGTGATTTGGTCGCTAAGATGAAGTTGTTACCGAACGAGGCGTTTACGGGGATGCCCGGATCGTTTTTGGACGATTCTATCGTTCGGGGTACCCAGTTGAAAGACAATGTCGTGAAATTGCGAATGCGGAGTGAAAGAGGTACATATCCGATCGCCTGTCCTCCTTTGATCTACCCCCTGTTGTTTTCTTAATTTCTCCACTTCCCGTTCGACCTTTGATTTATTTGCCGCCGTGTCATCCGCGACCTGGAAGGAACTTCCGAACTGACGGACGAAATACTGAAACCTTATTCGATCCGGATTCAGAGAAATATAAGGAGATGGTGAGGGTGATGTGCCAGCATCTCCAGTTGATTCTCTGCAATTCCAACGCTTGACGATCTCGTGAAAGCGATCGGTTTACCTAAAGAACAGCTCTGTACACATTGCTGGGATAATTCCAGTTATATGGAATAAACTCGTCGTGGAGACGAAAGTTTTTATTATTTGAATAGATATCTATTTTATTTAATCTGTCTACTGAACCCCGAAAAGTTTTTCATTTAACTTTCAAAAGTTTTTTCCTAAATTTTTCGTGATTTTCAGGGTATATTTTTTTTTTTTTTTTTTCTTATTTTCAATATTTTTGTTTAGGTTAATTAAGGTAAGATGCTAGAAAAACAGGCTGAGGATTTTCGGAAAATGCGTTCCGGTGACATGAAGGCTTTCGAACGTTTGTTTGTGAGTCTGTATCCGGGATTGTGTAATGCCAACCATTACCTTAATAATGAAATGTTGAGTAAGGATGTTGCTCAGGATGCTTTTATCAAATGGTGGAATAAACGAAGATTTCAGAGATTTTGCAGCTGTGAAATCTTTTTTTATATATTACTATCAGAAATCAGTGCCTGAACTATATCCGGGACCATCGGAAAGAGGTGGATCTGGCCGGGAGGTTTTCGGAAGAAACAGATGCCGATTTCGATTTGATGGTGATTGAAGAGGAAGCTATTGAAGCGCTTTATTCGGCTATCGATCGTCTTCCGGCACAATCTGCCCGGATTATGCGTTTGGTTGTAAAAAGGAGATAAAAATCAGGAGATCGCCGATCAGTTAGGAATTTCGGTTAATTCCGTAAAAACCCTGAAATACAATGCTTTTGAATATCCTGCGGAAAGAATTGACAGGATCGTTATTGTTATTACTTGCCTGGTTTGAGGTACAAGGATAAACCATTTTTTTCAAAAAATTATTTTTCATTCATCTTTTTATCAGCTGTGTGTTTTATATACAAATTTGATAAGCGATGAAAGATTTGTCTGCGTATTATGAGATAGCACGCTTGATTACGGCTGAATTGTCAGAAACAATTACGCCGGAGGAAAAGGAGAGACTTAATGTGGTTGGCGGAGGATGAACGCCACTATATGAGATATTGCCGGATACGTGAGCGTTTGAAAAGAGGTGAGGGAGAGAATGTATTCCGGAATCGGAAACGTGTCCGGAGGATATGGAAAAACTGAAAAAGAAATTGTCCGGAAATAAACGGCGTTTCCTTTTGTCCGGAAATTATTTTTGGCGGTATGGCGCTGTTGCGGTTTTTACGATCGGGATCGCTATAGGACTGATCGAAAGGCCGTGGGAAGATCGGAGTAGTGAAATGTCGCCGATGGCGCAACAGCCGGCTGTCCTGCCTGGATCGTATAAGGCCGTGTTGACATTGGCTAGTGGCGAACAGGTGAACCTGGAGGAATGGTGCAGGGATTCGCTTTGGAAAGATGGGACATTGATCCGAAAGAGAAAAGGGGGAGCTGACATATGAACAAAAGGCCGGGGATATGCAGCAGGAGGAAAATGCTTTTCAATACGATTACTATTCCGCGGAGTGGAGAATATAAGCTGGTATTATCCGATGGTACGAAAGTGTGGTTGAATTCGGCTTCGAAATTGAAATATCCGGTAGCATTTACAGGCGGACAACGAAAGGTTTTTTGGAGGAGGGAGAAGCTTATTTTGAAGTAGCTGCCGATACAGTACATCCTTTTCTGGTGGAGACATCGGGAATGAGCGTGACCGTATTGGGAACCGGATTTAATGTGATGGCTTATCCGGAGGAGATGGAGGCGGCAGTAACTTTAGTGCATGGAAAGGTCGGGGTGCAGACGGACCATCGGCAACAGATCTTACAACCTGATGAACAATATGTTTATCAGACGACTACCCGGCGGGGGAACAGTTAGAAAGGTAGATGTGTCGCAGTATGTCGACTGGAAAGATGGAATCCTGAATTTTGATTCGATGCCTTTGGAAGAACTCACTCGCAGGCTGGGCCGTTGGTACGATGTGGATTTCTTTTTTGTTGCTGAAGAACTGAAAACTTTGAAATATTCCGGTGCTTTTAAGAAATATAATGATATACGTTATGTTTTGAATATTATAGAAGAGATTACGAATGTTCAATTTGTTTTTTTTGAACGAGAGGGACTATTGTAGTAAATAGAAAATAAAAAATCGGTGCGTGTTGGAAGCGCGCACCGACAAATCTTCCCCTTGGGGAAATAAATTTAATAATTAATTTACAAATTTATGAAAAAAAGTGCGAATTGGTGGCTTGCTCTGCCAAAAAACAAGCCGCGTAAATTATTTTGGGTGATGAAAATTACCCTTTTTGATGTGTGTCTTTTTGCGACTTCAGTCTCGGCAGAGGTTTGGGCACAGCAACGGTTGACTATGCGGTTGGGTGAAACCGGACTAAAAGAGGTATTTAAAAGAAATCCAGCGTCAGACAAATAAGGCGGTCGTGTATAATGACGATCAGTTGACTTTGAGTAAGAAAGTAAAAAGCAAATTTTACCGATGTAGAACTGGAAGAGATATTGAAACAAGTGTTGCAAGGCCAGGGATGTCGTATAAATTCATGGACGATTATATTATACTGGTAAAACAGCCAGCAACACCGCAGCATGTCGAAGAAGTAACGGTAAAAGGCAAGGTGACTGATAAGGAAGGGATGCCTTTACCGGGGTAACTATCGTATTGAAAGGCACGACGATAGGTACCGCCTCCGATGTCGATGGGAATTTTTCCTTAAATATTCCGAAAGCGGGAATGGTGTTACAATTTTCTTATGTCGGAATGAAAAATAAAAGAATTAACTGTTCAGGGGAACGGGGAGTTCAATATAGTTATGGAATATGATCAAAGCGATCTGGATGAGGTGGTGGTGATCGGTTACGGTACGGCTACGAAAAAAAGATTTGACCGGAGCAGTAGCCCGTTTTGACTCTAAAATTATCGAGGAGTCTACTGCAACGAATATTGCCCATATGATGCATGGGACAGGTGGCCGGTTTGAGTATCCTGAATGGCGACGGTTCGCCGGGTAGCGCTGCCCGGCTGGAAATTCGGGGTGTACCTTCCCTGACAGGAGCTTTGGCTCCGTTGATTGTCGTGGACAATGTGCCTATGCCTTCGGATTTCGATATTAATGAATTGAATCCCGATGATGTACAGAGTATCGATATTTTGAAGGGGGCTTCTTCAGCAGCGATATATGGGTCCCGGGGAGCTGCCGGAGTCATTATGATTACGATGAAAGCCGGACAAAGAAATCAGAAACCGATTATTAATTATAGTTATGATTACAGTGCTACCCGTCTGGTATCGGATGTAAATACGCTGAATGCTGACGAGTACAAGATGTTGTTTTTTTGAGGCGATCACAAATTCCGCTAAAGCCGATGGGTTTGAGGATGTAAATCTGTATCCGATGTATCAGAAGGTCACGGCTCCCGGATATTTCGGTGAAGAAGATACTCCCCTGGATGAAACATATCATGCGTAATGGCTCTACTCAGCAACATCGGCTCTCCATCCGGGGTGGAAGCCAGGATTTCGGATATTATGCTTCTTTTTGGATATGCTAACGAAGAAGGAATGGTAAAAGCTGCTGATTTTCAGAGATATACTTATACGTTGGGTTTTGATGCCGATATCAATAAATGGATAAAAAGCGAATGCAAAATTCTCCGGTACTACTTCTGACCGGCATGTGAACGGCGCTTCTTTGTCAACAGCAGCTGCAGCACGACCGGATATACCGGCTTATAATGAAGATGGGTCCTTGTATTTGCATCCTTATATTTCCGGAGGGAAGGTGTATTATGTTAAGAATCCGATTATTGAGATGACGGAAAATACGACGACTTATAGTCAGGATAATTTCAGATTGACGGGGAACCTTGAATTTCAGATTCTGCCGGAATTGAAACTTTTTTGACCCAGTATACGTATCAACGCCGGAAAGGAGAAGAGAGTTCTTATGCTTCCAGTAATACCCAAGAGGGTAGTGGTTATTGGGGAGATCAGCAAGGTGTCGGACGCTGGGCATATTCTGCCGGGCAAACCATGGAGTTCGAAGGCCGGTTGACTTACAACAAGACTTTTAATGAGAAACACAGCCTGAACGCTTTAGGGGCCATCGTATATAATAAGGACCGGCAGAATAATACCTATTTTAAGTTACGGGATTTCCCGGACGATGAGGTACAGAATGGAATCTGGCAAGGCAGTGATTTGGTGGATTATGGAGGGAAAAGGTGGTTCAGCTGTCGGTTCGGTGATGTTTTCTTATATTGCCCGTGCCGAGTATAAGTTTATGAACCGTTACTTGTTGACAGGTACTTTCCGTGCCGATGGTTCTTCCCGGTTTGCCCCCTAAATATCGTTGGGGTAAATTCCGTCAGTGGCTGCGGCCTGGATTGTGTCGGAAGAAGATTTTCTGCGGGAATCGAATATTTTCACTTTCCTGAAACTGAGAGGAGGATGGGGTAAAACCGGAAATGCTTATGTCGGTGAGTATGGCTGGAGAACACTTTATGAAAATGCGGACTATGAGAATCAGCCTGCCACCCGGCCTTCACAAATCGGGAATGACCGTTTGAAATGGGAAGCTACCGAACAGGTCGATCTGGCACTTGATTTTGGATTCTTACCCAACCAGCGGATTTCCGGAACTTTAGGTTTTTATAAAAAGAAAACGGATGGTTTGTTGTATGCTTATACTATGGCGTTGAGTACAGGCCTGGAGACTACACAGATTAATTTTGCCAATATCGAGAATAAAGGTATCGAATTTGAAATAAAAGCTAATATTATTGATAATAAGGATTGGAATTGGTTCGTTGGCTTTAATATCGGGAAGAATAAAAATAAAATTACGGATATCGATGCCGAATATGTTTCTTATCCTGGGAGCAGTTATCTGGGAAATACAGTGATTCAGGAAGGCAAGAGCTTGGGTTTGATCTACGGGGTATAAGACAGATGGTATTTTTCAGACACAGGAGGAAGTGAACCGTTATGAGGCTTTGAATCCGGATCAACCTTACCAGGAGGCTTACGGACGGAAAACGATGCCCGGCGATTTGAAATATGTAGATTTGTCTGGAGATGGGTATGTAAATAAAGTCTCCGGTTCCACTGAAGATAAAACGGTGATCGGTTGTTCCCGGCCCGATTTTGAGGGAGGATTTGCTACCCGTTTGTCCTGGAAAGGATTGAAATTAAGTGTTCAGGGAACATTTAGCCATGGTGCGCAGAAAATCTGGATGGGAGAAGCCAATATGTTCAATATGGCGGAGAATCAAAATACACAGAGCACAGCGTTGAAAAGGTGGACACCCGAGAATCCTTCGAATAAATATCCGAGCATCAGGTATAATTTTTATTATAATGACTTTGGAGATAATGCGGTATACGATGCTTCTTATGTGAAAATACAGAATATAAATCTTGAATACAGCCTGCCGCGGCACTGGGGATAAAACCAGGATTTTCGGTAATGTCAGCATATTTGCCTCTGCAAATAATGTGTATACCTTTACTTCTTATCCGGGTCCTTCTCCGGAGTCTTTCAGTACGGATGCGATCGAAGGCGCTTCTGTCGATAACGATATGTATCCGACAACGCGAACATTTAATTTCGGAGTAAAAAGTAACTATTAAATAAGCATGATTATGAATAAGATATATAGCAGTTTGTCGTTGATACTTTTGCTGCTGACATTAGGAAGTTGTGACAGTATGTTCGATAATGAAATTCCGCCTCATGATTTGGTGGGAGATAATGCGATTACCAGTGAATCTTCGGCAAAGGTCGCTTTGAATGGGGTATACTCCTACCTGGAGGGATGGGGAACATGGAGTGCCTATTACATTTGTGATAATGAATTCCGTACAGGATTGTTAGATCCTACAGCTTTTTATCGTTCAAAACGGAAGGGGAACAATTACCCCGTTTGCAGGTATTGGATGATAATTCTGATGCGGAGAATCCCTGGAAGAGTGGTTATAAGATTGTGAATTCGGCCAATAATTTCATCTATTATACCGATCGTTTACCGGAAAGTGCTTTCGGGCCGAACCGTAAGACGGAAATGTTGGCCGAAGCCCGTTTCCTGAGGGGCTTTGCGCATGCTTTTTGTTACGGAAATACGGATATTTCTGGGATCTCGACAGCCGGTTAGGGACGATTATACGCCTGAACCTTCTTCGCTTTCCAACAACAATCAGGCAAAAGCTACAGTCAAAGAATCTTATGAAAAGATTTTTGAAGATTTGGACTATGCCATAAAATATGCTCCGGCATTTTATTCCAGGTACCGTGTGTGTGCTACTTTCGCGAAAGCTTTTAAAGCCGACTTACTGATGAACCGGGGGGCTGATGGCGATTATAGCGAAGCCATCCGTTTGGCAAATGAAGTGATCGGTAGTGCGGAGTTTGGAATGGAGGATACTTATGCTGATATTTTTCAGCATGGATATGACTCGAAAGAGTTATTGTTTACCCGTTTCATGAAGAATCCTCCTGCGATGGATGATAATGTGGGGAGTTTGTTTAAAATGTTCGGTGGCGGGACTTATCAACCGTCGAGTGCGTATCTTGCGGTTTTTCCGGAAGAGGATCCCCGGTATGAAGTGACTTTCGATTCTCTGAATTTACTAATCTGAACGGGGAAAAAATATAAAAGACAAATCTGGAAGAAGCATTATGTATCCACCGGCGACTGTCCGATGTATTATATGCGTGTAGCTCAGATGTACCTGATCAAGGCGGAAGCGATGTTACGGACCGACAGTCCTGTGAAAGACGTGGTGGGATGTCCTGAATATTGTCCGTAACCGGGCAGGAGCTACGCCGTTGAAAGCATCGGATTATCCGGACCGGGAAAGTCTGATGAATGAAATCTTCAATGAAAATCTCCGGGAAATCGGTATGGAGAATGGAGCCTTGTACTATCTTGCCGTGCGGATGAGAGTCGGAGGCAAACGGCTGTTGAAAACCTGGAACGATAATTATGAAAAAGACGATCAGCTTTGTTTCCCGATACCGCGTGCTGAGTTTGAGCATAATACCAGTGCAGAACAAAACCACTTTAATCGATTAAAGTATAGAATTATGAAAAAGATATATTTATTATTGTTACCGGTTTTGTTTTTATGGGGGAAGCTGTTCTATGGATGATGTATTGGAATCCAATGGGGAGCTGAACCTACCGTCATAGAAACCAATAATCCTATTAAAGCCGAACCGGGAGAAACAGTTGTATTTCAGTTTGTCGCTTCAACCAGTAAAGGAGAATTGAGCCGGATCGAGATTACCTCGGAAGATGGAATCCGGCCTGTCGTGGAAGACGTTACTTTTGCTATGGTGGATGAAGATAAAGCATTATCCTTGGATAGTGAAGGCTATTTTTCCCGGGAGATATCTACCGTATTGGTGAAATATCCGTTGATTATGCCGGATGACGAATCGCTGCGTGGTAAAAGTCTGGGCATAAAACTGAAAGTTACCCGGAATGACGGAACCACAAAAAAAGTGTTGGATCAGAAATTTGAGATGATCAGGTACATCAATAACCGCCATGGCATAACAATGACTGGAAAGAACGTGGCATGGCTGTATAATCCGACAGAAGATGTGGTTTATGATATGGCCGATTATAAAGCTCATTTGAGTGAGATCGATGTCATATTGTATGTTGACAACGATTCTAAATATTATTGTTTGAATCCGGCAGCATCAGAGACAGAAGATATTATGCACGGGCTGGGATATACCGATTATAAAGCTTCTGAAATGAATACAACGAAGTTTATGGGAGGAATAACTTTGAACTTTATGTTGATAACGGAAAAAGAGTTATCCGGGCTGGTGATATCGGACGGAGTAGATAAGTTGACTATGGCGAATAATGCTACGTGTGGATTTGTGACAGAAAGTGGCCGTAAAGGTTTTGCCAAACATTTGTATAAAAACCCGAGTCGTGTATTCCTAACGAAAATGCAGATCGGCAATAATGAATGACAAGCATGTTATGAAACCCTCATGTACATTTGTATACCAGAGAAAATGACGCTGGAATGAGGGTTTCATACAACCACTTTCAGACTATTCGTATATTTTTCTTCCTTTTTTTTTAATTCTTTTTCTACCTCGATAGGTGTAATATTGACTATTTTTGAGCAGAATAAATTGGCATTTAATATTATAATTTATGAAAAAACTGTTATTGTGTCTAGGCTTATGCCTTTCTATGACAACGTTTGCTCAAAAGAAGGAATGGCTCGATCCGGAGTTGAATGCGATCAACCGTGCACCGGCAAGGGCGGATTATTTTGCTTATCCTTCCAGGGAAATGGCTGAGCAAGGAGTAAGAGAAGAATCATCCAATTTTCTATCGTTGAACGGGATGTGGAAGTTTAACTGGGTAAAGGATCAAACCGAACGGCCTGTAAACTTTTATCGGTTGGATTTCGAGGATCAATATTGGGTGGACTTTCCGGTGCCCGGAATCTGGGAAATGAATGGATACGGAGATCCCTTTATACCGTAATTCGGGTTATGCCTGGTCGAATCAGTTTACACCTGATCCTCCGAAAATAGAAACGGTGAATAATCATGTGGGCTCTTATCGAAAAACCGTTGAAATTCCTGCTTCATGGAAAGGACAGCAGGTGTTTCTGCATGTAGGCTCTGCCACTTCGAACTTATATGTATGGGTGAATGGAAAATTTGTCGGTTATAGCGAAGATAGTAAGCTGGCAGCCGAATTCGATATAACCGGTTATGTACGGCCGGGAAAGAACCTGATCGCGATGCAGGTATATCGTTGGTGTGACGGGAGTTATCTTGAAGATCAGGACTTTTTGGCGTTTATCCGGAATTGCCCGGGGAGCTTGGTTGTATGCCCGGAATCCGTTACATCTGAAGGATATTTTTATCACTCCCGATTTGGATGAGGCGTATCGTGACGGGTCTTTGAATGTCGTGGCCCAAGTGTCCCGGAACAGCGGGACAGTGGAACTCGAATTGAAAGATAAAGCAGGAAATATCGTAGAAAAACGAGTGTCAAGCCCGATGGAAAAGGAATTGTGCGTACCGAAATGGCAGTGAAAAATCCGGCAAAATGGAGTGCTGAAGAGCCTAATCTGTATACTTTGTTGCTGACTTTAAAAAATAATGCCGGAAAAGTGCTGGAAGTTGTTCCGCAACGGGTCGGATTCCGGAAAATCGAACTGAAGAAAGAATTGGGGCAGGTATGGGTCAATGGGCAGCCGGTCTTGTTTAAAGGAGCCGACCGGCATGAATTGGATCCTTTGACCGGATATCAGGTATCCCGGGAGAGAATGATCGAGGATATACGGGTGATGAAGGAGAATAATCTGAATGCCGTGCGGACGTGTCATTATCCGGACGATCCCGAATGGTATAACCTTTGTGACGAATATGGGTTGTATGTCGTGTGTGAAGCCAATATCGAATCTCATGGGATGGGGTATGGCGAACGGACACTGGCCAAGGAACCGGCTTATGCCAAGGCTCACCTCGAAAGAAATCAGCGGATGGTGGAGACTTTTAAAAATCATCCTTCGATTATTTTTTCTGGTCGTTGGGAAATGAAGCCGGTGACGGACCGAACTTTGTGGCTTGTTACGACTGGATCAAACAGAGATGGCAGCCGTCCTGTACAATATGAACAGGCAGGACGCAGAGCCCATACGGATATTGTTTGTCCGATGTATGCCGACCTGAATTGGATGGAAAATTTCGCTAAGAGTGGGGATTCACGACCACTGATTCAGTGTGAATAATGCGCATGCCATGGGAAATTCTTTGGGCGGTTTTTAAAAGAATATTGGGATTTGATCCGGAAATACCCGAATTTGCAGGGCGGTTTTATCTGGGATTTTGTAGATCAGGGACTTCGGAAGTATACGGCAGACGGCGCAATGATTTATGCTTACGGGGGAGATTACAACCGCTACGATGCTTCGGATAAGAATTTTAACTGCAACGGTTTGATCAGTCCGGACCGGGTGCCGAATCCCCATATGTATGAAGTGCGGAAAATGTATCAGGCGATATGGACTACACCGGCAGCTCTTAGGAAAGGAATCGTAAATGTGTATAATGAGAATTTCTTTACCGATCTTTCGGACTATTACCTGGAGTGGCAATTGTTGCAGAATGGAGAGCCGGTGAGACAGGGGGTTGTGATGGATTTGCAGATCGCCCCGCAACAGACACAACCGGTCGTATTGGGGTATAAAAGAAACGGATCTTCCTGCTGAAGGTGAAATTCTGCTGAATGGTGACCTATCGCCTGAAACAAGCCCGGCAATTACTTCCGGCAGGTTATGCGGTTGCGGAAGAACAATTGGAGATTGCCCCTTATCCTTTGTTTCAGGTTGAATTGGCCGAAACCGGGCAAAAGGCTTCTCTGTATGAAGATTTGGTACATGCTGTCGTGAGTGCCGGAGAAGTACAGGTGACTTTTGGAAAATGGTCCGGTTGGATAGAGGGATCAGTCTGAATGGGTATGAGATGATCGAATATGGATATGCTTTTACGGCCCAATTTCTGGCGGGCTCCGACAGATAATGATTTCGGGGCGAATCTTCACCGCCGCTTTGTGGATTGGAAGAATCCCGGATTGAAATTGAAGAGCTTTAAGGCAGAGGAACAAGGCAATCGGGTTCAGGTGGTGACCACTTATGAATTACCCCGATTGGCAGCTGTATTGACCATGACTTATCTTATCGGTGGAAATGGGGAGATTCGGATCAGTGAACAGCTTGCTGTCGACAAGGAGGAAGAAAGATATGCCCCACCTGTTCCGTTTCGGTATGCAACTGGTTATGCCGGGGCAGATTCGACCGGATCGATTATTATGGCCGGGGACCTGTTGAGAATTATGACGACCGGAATGAGAGTCAGCGTTTGGGCCGTTACCGTCAGTTGGTGAAAGATCAGTATTATCCTTATATCCGCCCGCAGGAAACAGGGACCAAAACGGATATCCGTTGGTGGAAACTGACCGATATCGATGGACGTGGTTTGGCTATTCGTTCGGATGTTCCTTTCTCAGCCTCTGCTTTGAATTATTTACCGGAAGACCTGGATGACGGTTGGGACAAAGATCAGCGGCATTCCGGAGAATTGAAACCACGTGGATTGACCACCTTGTCTTTTGACCTGAAACAAATGGGATTGGGATGTATCAATAGCTGGGGTGCCTGGCCGTTACAACCTTATCTGTTGCCTTATCAGGACTATACTTTCCAGGTGGTGATTACGCCGATTCGGAAATACTGAACTCAAAAATAGAGGATTTTGTTGTTGTTTAGGAACTTTCAGTTTACCCGACAGTCGGGTAAACTGAAAGTTCTGTTAAAAAAAGAATCCTTAAGCCTTGATTCGAATTTAGGCAGTGATATACATATTACAGGTATAAATCTACGATTTTATTCCGGATTCCTAAGGTTATTTTTCCTTTTACTTCCGGTTTTTTTTGACGACGACGATGAAGACTGCTATAATAATGAGTACCATGCCTAAAATACCGCCTATCGTTGAAGTCTCATGGAAAACAACTATACCGATAAAAACAGCGGTCAACGGTTCCATCGCTCCGAAGATCGAAGTTAATGTGGGACCGATATGCTTGATTGCTTTGACTAAGGCCATATTGGAAATAGCGGTTGCCGGTAAAGCCAGGCCTAGAATATAAAGCCATACCTTTCCTTGGGTTTCTAACCGGATGCCTTCTGTAAGGTACCCGCCGATAATGAAAAACAACGCCCCTAATCCCATGACATAACAAGTGAGTACGGTGGAGTTGATCGCTACAGCCCGTGTTTTCCGGACTCCGATGATATAACCTCCGTAAGAGAAAATAGAGATGCAGGCACAAATAATACCTACCGTCACGTTGGCGTTATAACCTGCTATATTGCCTGAAGATAAAAGGATTGCTCCGAGAATGGATAGGAGTACTGCCGAAATGACCCAGCCGGATTTTTTCTCATGGTAGAAAAAATCATGGCCAGTGCTACAGCTAAAGGATACATAAAATGAATTGTCGAAGCTACCCCGCTGGCGATGTTCTGATAGGCGATCACCAGGCTGAATGAGGTCGTTGCCCGAAACAGGCTTAACAAAAAAGACGACCCCGAAATCCTTTTTACTTAACCGGAAATTACACCCGGCCAATAGGCCGAATCCGATCAGGCAAAGGGAAGCGATCCCTCAACGGTAGGTCAATACTTCAAAAGATGAATAGCCGAAGCTTAGTAGGGTCAGCGTAAAAAAAGAGGGCCAGTCCGAAAGTCGAAGAGGAGACGATAGCATATAGGATACCTTTAATTCTGTTCATGAACGTATGAATTTTTCAGTTGCGCAAAAGATAAGGCTTTGAGTGAAAATCAGAAAAGGGTGAGATCGGTTTTCAGACTTTTCATTTCCCGTTCTTTGATGGTATCATCGGTACTGAATTATCCGGTTAGTTAGGGGAACGAGGATCGTGGCACCGGATATGGTTTAAAAGTTTTTGCATTGCCTGTGCGGCATAATGCCGATCCCTCCCTGGGAGGGATCGGTGGATTAATATTTATTTTCACTTTCTTCTAATTCCTGCTTGTCGATGGCTTTCCGGGTCATCGTCCGCCAGGCATACCAGATATAGGCGATTACTACAGGTATGATAATAGATACGTAGGACATCGCTTTCAGGGTATATAAGGACGAAGAAGCGTTGTAAATAGTCAGTGAGGAATCAGGATCGACATATGAGGGATAAAAGGCGGTTTGGTTGAAACCTGCCAGAATCAGCAGAGCGATAACGGTCAATACCGTTCCGGCTCCTGCAAACCAGATTCCTTTCGTCCATCGGGGAAATATCCAGTTTCGGATGATGCCGTAGAGTACTCCTGCTACTCCGATAATGAATATCAAGGCATTCAGCGGCATTTCTATCAGGTTATAAAAATATTTATAGGGTACTAATGCAATGTTTCCTTCCGGGGTGATTGCATACCCTTCACCGGCAAAAAAATAAAACCGATAAACAACAGGAAAAAGAGAACGAACGGTACGGCATTGAATTTCACTTGCCGGTGGCTGCGTATGCGGATGTTCGGATCATCGATAGTAAGAATAAAATAAAGGGCTGCTAATGTCCGTGCCAGGAAGAAAAAACGGCTAAAGCCAGGAAATAGTTGGTGATGACGAACAAGGCATCCAGACCGCGCCAGGGTGTCATCCATTCGACATCATGCATTACACCCAGACGGAAAGGGGGAACCTGTAAAGAAAAGTAGCTACAGCGGCTCCCAACAAAAGAGGCGCAGCGAATCCGTTGATCATCAGGAATACTTCGTAAGTCCGACTGCCCAGAAAATTGTTTTTTTTATTCCGGTATTCATAAGATACCGCTTGCAAGACAAAACAAAAGAGGATCAGCATCCAAACGACATAGGCTCCTCCGAAACTGGTTGAGTAGAATAGGGAAAAACTGGCGAAGAAAGCTCCGCCGAATACCACTAATGTGGTAAACGTATATTCCCATTTATGTCCCAGGGTATTGACGATCAAATCCCGTTCGTCTTTATTTTTTCTATGGTATAAAGAAGACTTTGTCCTCCTTGTACAAACAATAAGAATACCAGTAAACCTCCTAATATACAGATCAAGATCCACCAGTAATGTTGTAATATATTTAAATCCATAATCCATTATTATTTATCGTTTGTGAGGACTATAACTTTTCAGGCCGTTATGGTTTCCTCATTTTTTCATTTTTTTTACTCTTTTTTACCCCTTTCCTGATCTGGGTGAACATGATTCCGATCTCGGCAATCAATAATAAGGTGAACAAAATGGCGAACATCCAGAAGGTGGTGACAACCCAACCCGAAGCGATGCGGGTGATGGCCACATTCGTGGGCATCAGGTTTTGTACCACCCAAGGTTGACGTCCTACTTCAGCTACGATCCATCCGCATTGCGAAGCGATATATGCCAACGGAACACGCGATAGCCAGATAGGGGATGAACTTGAATTTTTCGAATTTTCTTTTTCTTGGCATACCACCAGGAGCAGATAAACAACAAAACGAATAGCATGCCCAGACCTACCATCAGCCGGAAACTATAGAATACCAGAGGAACAGGAGGGATCGTGTCGTAAGGCGAACTGAGATAGCCGTAACCGAAATCCCGGAAGTTGGCCCGTAGTGTCTGTAAAGATTGGCTAGCCAGCGCATCGTCTTTGTCTTTAACAGCTTGTTTGTACGTTTTCAGTGCATCTATCGCCAGACGGCCGTTGGCCATGCGTTGCTCTATAGAAGGATATACTTTTCCGTCTTCGGAGGTGTAGCCGTCCATGATATTTTGGATACCGGGCACATAGGCATCGAAGTCATGATACCCCAGGAAGGATAAAAGTTTAGGAATGGTAATACCGTATTTTTACCGTTTTCATACGTTCGGACGGTAATTGAGGATCGGTGCAAGTCAAGCCGATCAAAGGTAAACGGGGCTCCTTTCCCTCCTTCGTTGAGTCCCTCCATAGCAGCCAGTTTCATCGGTTGGGTACGGGTAACATCCTGGGCACTGGTGTCGCCTGTGAAGATCGTAGCGATGATACTCAGGAAGCCGAAAACGGAGGCCAGCAGGATACTCTTCCGGGCAAATTCGAAATGTCTTTTTTTTCAGAATAAACCAGGCGCTTACTCCAACGACAAAACAAGCCGAAAGCGTATAAGCCGAGGTGACGGTATGGAAGAATTTACTCATGGCTGTCGGTGAGAGTAGTACCGCCCAGAAATCCGACATTTCGTTGCGGGCTGTCATCGGGTTGAATTCCATGCCTACCGGGTTTTGCATCCACGCATTCGCTACCAGGATCCACAAAGCGGAAATGTTGGAACCGATGAATACCATCCAGGTGGAAACCAGATGAAAACGACGGCTTACCCTGTTCCAGCCGAAGAACATGACGGCAATGAAAGTGGCTTCGAGAAAGAAAGCGAACAAACCTTCGATGGCCAGAGGAGCTCCGAAAATATCCCCCGACAAACCAGGAATAATTCGACCAGTTGGAACCGAATTGGAATTCCAATATCAGCCCCGTAGCTATACCGATGGCGAAGTTGATTGCAAAAAGCTTCATCCAGAATTTGGTGGCATTCAACCACTCGGCCTTACCGGTCCTGACCCACATGGTTTCCATAATAGCCAGTAGAAAGGATAACCCCAGAGTGAGAGGTACGAACATGTAATGGTAAATGGCGGTCATCGCAAATTGCCAGCGGCGCGTGACCATTCGACCAAAGTTGTAGTGGTTAATTCTGATATCATAAGCTAAGGTTTGGTAATTAATTCGTTGAGTACATGATTACTTTTTTTCCTGTTCCGTCGTATAGGTCGTATTGAGATAATTCGGCATGAGCAGGAATTTAAATACCACAAACAGGACCAATAGTTTGGCCACAACTATTGCGATCAATATTTTTCCCCCATTTGGGTAAATGGCTGAAACCATCATAATAGATATGCCAAAGGCGTATGAACATGTTTTTAAACGGTTTGTTTCGATCTAAAATTAACGTATTAAAGATATAAAAGGTTTTTAAAAAATAACCTAATCTTCTTCGCTCTTTTTCTGAATCTTTAAAAAAAAAAATCGGTTTAGAGGGGGCAGAGGCTTATAAAGTTTATCGTGTTCAAAGAGTTTTTGGGTGTTTAAGTTGGTGGATCCGTGGAGATATTATGGAATACAGACAGGATAAACCCCCTTCATTTCCGGTTTTGATCGATCTTTTTAAAAAATTGAGGTATTTAAGAAAAAATAATCAAAGGTTTTTATTTATTTTTGGAAAATTAAGAGAGGAGAAAAGCAATTGAAAAAAGGGAGCGGAATGAATTCAGTCACCAAATATGTGTTAGAATTGTCGCATTAGCTGGGGCAATTTTCTTTTCCTGGTATTTTTTTCTGTCATCGTTTATATTTTAGTGGCAGCTGTCATTTCTTTTATCGGCAGGCCGATTATCGATTTATTAGGCCGGGTGAAGATCCGGGGCTATCGTTTGCCTGATGGTTTGAAAGCCGGAATCACGGTGATTTGCCTTTGGGGATTATTTATTCTTTTTTTAGTACCATTATCCCGCTCGCTATCCGTGAATTTCAGTCGTTGGGCAATGTAAGTGTGTCTAATATCGTTTCCGACTTGGAGAGCCCGATCCAGGATGCCGGACATTTTATGAAGCATTACGGTTTGATGGATGAGGATCAGGATGTGGATGCTTATGTGACGGATTTATTGAGTAAAGTGTTTAATGTCGGTCAGCTGAAAACCTGGTTCGGGACGGTAGCCGGAACGATGACGGATATTTTTGTCGCTCTCTTTTCCATTACGTTTATTTTATTTTTCTTTCTGAAGGATAGCCGCTTGTTTTCAGGGATGGTGATGGCGGTGCTTCCTTCCCGCTTCGAAGAACAGGCCCGGAATGCTTTGGATTCCATACAAAAATTACTGGTCCGTTATTTTGTCGGATTATTGCTCGAAGTTTTGGGGGTTATGGCTTTGAATACGATCGGACTGACGATTGTCGGTTTGGGCTTTAGTAATGCGGTTGTCATCGGTTTGGTGACCGGAGTTTTGAATGTGATACCGTATATCGGGCCTATGATCGGGGTATTTTTCGGATTGGCTGTGGGAGTCGTGTTGAATTTGGGGCTGGATTTTTACGATCAGATGCTGCCGCTGTTGATCTATATGACTATAGCGATGTTGTTGACTCAATTGATCGATAATGTTGTTTTTCAGCCTTTTATTTATGGGAGTAGTGTACACGCCCATCCTTTGGAAATATTTTTGGTGATTTTGATGGCCGGTAGTATGGCCGGTATTTTGGGAATGATTCTGGCGATTCCGTCCTATACGGTTCTGCGGGTTGTGTTGAAGGAATTTTTTAATAAGTATAAGCTGGTGAAGAAGTTGACGCAGAGCTTGAATGAATAGCTTGTGCAGGTAAATAAAACAGATCATGAAGAAAATACTGTTCTTCGGTTTATTTTTATGCTTGGGTATGACCCTCAAAGCACAATATGGAGGCGAAATGACGATCGGAGCCCGGTTGAATTACACCGGAGGCGGGAAATTAGTGACCTATGACGGGAAGATTGTCAATCTGGGATATACCATCAAAGGCATTGTTTCGCCAGGTTATTTTTGTGACGAATAATATCGCCTTGGGAGCCGATCTGGCTTACGAATATATGATGGATGACGAGGGGACACCAGTATACACTGGAGACAGGTGGATTTTTCCGGCTGTATGTTCCTCGTGGGGAGTCCGGTTATACCTGCAGGGAACCAGTGGATATGGCTGGGGAAAAAGCTTTCTGAAGAAAGGACACGATGGAAAACACGAATTATGGGTGTCAACCTTGAAACCGGGCTTATGGGCGCGGCTCAAAGAGTATATGGCTTTGGATATTAGCTTGATGAGCCTGGAATATAAAGAAGTGTATATGAGGGATAAAGTTTCCAACAAACGGGTGACCGATAGCCGGTGGCGCTATAATTGGTTGGATATCAGCTTCGGAGTGGTTTTTATTATCGGACTTTAATCACTGGAAAATTTTTTATTTTCGGGCATTATTGATAAATTATTTAGAAATAGTTGTTTTTATTAATATAAATTAATATGTTGCAATTATTAATCTAAACCATTTGTATTATGAAAACAGCATTGAAAAAATCATTCGTCTTGATAGAATAGCCTTGTTTTTGTTTTGATGGCCTGGGCCGAACGAACAAAAAAATATGGGCTTGGGATAAAAATGTACCTGAAGAAGAGTATTGTGTCTCCGGATATTTGGAAAAAATCGATGAAAATGCAACGACAGTGTATGGTTATTGCGTTTGTTTCCAAAGGTTTTTGGGGGCTTCAGTGTCAATTCATAGCAGAATAATCCTATGTTGTATCGTTTTTCGATTGTTTTTCTTATAGGGCTTTGTTTGGTGGCATGTTCTTCCGGGAGTATGCAGGAAGAGTCGGTACCGGTTATTCGTTTTAAGCCTGATGAAGCCCGGACATTGAAGATGTCCAGGCTTTTTCGATGGATATGAAGTGCTGACTTTTTAAAGGGATCGTATGTAATAGAATCGGAGACTTTGTAAAAATGGGGGATCGGATTGTTGCGACTTCCATAGTGACCGAGGGGCATGACTGATGTGGTAACCTTGAGCGTATTCGATTCTGCCGGTGAGTTTCAGCACACTCTTGGCCGGTTTGGCCGTGGACCGGATGAATATCTTTATTTGCCGCATGAAATTGTATTGACCCCTGATTCGAATGTATTAGCCGGGGATGTATTGGGTTTTCATTGCTATGCTTTGGACGGAACGTTGCTTTGGCAGAAGAAACTCCGAGCATCCTTCTTATGAATATGGAGTGGGGTATTTTACGTGGATGCTGAATGATAGTTGTGCAGTATATCTAAACACACCTATTTGTGGATCGACATATCGGTCTGAGGAATGTTTGGTGAATCTGGTAAACTGGAAGAGCGGACAGTTAAAAATTTCTTATTTCCCAGGTCAGAAGGTAGGGAAATATGCTGTAAGGAATAAGTCGTATGTAGTGAATGATACCTTTTTGTTATTATTCTGATATCGACAATAGTATTTATCAGGTTTCGGAAGATACGGTTACCTTACGTTATTATTTAGATAAAGGTTCTTTTAAAAAAACTTTCGTCTATGCGGAAAGGCTGGGTATTCAGATAATTGTTTGACTGTAATTGAGATGTCGGAAAATAATAAATATGTTTTGATTGTAGTTTTAGTGAATCAAAATATTATTTATTGGTTTATGATAAGTTGAAAAAAGTAACAGCAATACATGTGGCTAATGTGAAGTGTTCTCTTCTTGCTTCCGACCATACATCACAAAAAGGTCATCGTCTTCTAACTCGGCACCACAGTAAATACATTTTTGCTCATTTTACATCACCCATTTCTTTTTTAATCTTCAACTTTCGTACCGCACGCAGGACAAAAATTTTCCCCCGGTCTTATTTTATGTCCACATTCCGTGCAAAACCGGATGGATTTGGCAACAAGCGGTGTTCCGCAATACCGACAGAATTTAGCTCCATCTTTTGTTTTCCTTCCCCACAGTTACCGCAAGTAACACCTTTTTCCTGTTTTCACTCGGTTTTTACTGCGGCAGGCTGTGCTATTGTTACCGTTTGACTGTTATTCGATTGGCACCCGTAGTTGTAGCTTTTTACTAGCAATACGTAACT
>VOFJ01003087.1_pt1 | contig 21220 bp, 24 predicted proteins | sample 5384081 | NCBI WGS metagenome assembly VOFJ01 (sample SAMN12384729, study PRJNA508395) | human gut metagenome | isolation source: healthy gut I | host: Homo sapiens | reverse complement strand
CCTGTCACATCGCCGTGCGGGCGGTGCGCACCAGATACTCCATGGCCTGCACCGGATACTGCCCGGCGGCGGTCTCGCCGGTGAGCATCAGGCTGGATGCGCCGTCCAGTACGGCATTGTAGATGTCGCTGACCTCGGCGCGGGTGGGGACCGCCCGGCTGCACATACTGTCCAGCATCTGGGTCACCACCATAAAGGGCACCCCGGCTGCCCGGCAGGCAGCAGAAAGCTGTTTCTGGCAGCGGGGCAGCTCCCACAGCGGCATGGCGTTGCCCAAGGTCGCCGCGGGCAATGACCACCTCGTCCACGAGGGACAGAAACTCCGGCAGAGCCTGCACCCCGGCAAGGTTTTCAATTTTGGCAAGGATCTTCAGCTGCGGCGCACCGGCCTCTGCCAGCGCCTGCCGCAGGTTGCGGATATCCTCAGCGCCGCGCACAAAAGGCAGCATGACCCCAGTAACGCCGCAATTGGCGGCGATGGCAAGGTTCTCCTTGTCCTCGGCGGTCAGGGTGGGCATCTGGATATCCGCCCCCGGTGCGGCCAGACTTTTGCGGCTTTGTAGCACCCCGCCCCGCACTACGGTGCACACGAGTGCTTCCGGCTCTGCGGTGTCCACCCGTGCCAGCAGCTTGCCGTCATCCAGCAGCAGCGTCTGCCCGGGCTGCACGCTGTGCACCAGCGCGGCAGGGCAGGGAATGCCCTGCGCGCCCAGACGCACGGTCTGCCCGGCGGTCAGGGACAGCGGCTGCGGCAGACGACCAATGCGCAATTCCGGCCCCTGCAGATCAATGAGCAGCTTTTTTTTGACCCCGGCTTTATGCAGCATCACCAGCCAGTCCTTGTGCACTGCCAGTGGCCATGAGAAAGGTTCATGCGGATGCCGGTCATGCCGGCTTCCACCATCTGCTGCAAAAGCTTTACATCGGCACAGGCAGGGCCGATGGTTCCGTAAAAATCCATAATTCCTCCTGCAATTCGCGTTTTCTTTTTATTGTAGCATAACCGTGCAGCAAAAAGATAGCCGGCGGCGCATAAAAAACATCGGAAGCTGATGCAAAGCCTCCGGTGTCTTTTTTTATGTTGCCTTACGGGGTTTACTGCGATACTTTGCACCGCCTGCGTTCAGTACAAAGCTTACAGCTCCCTCTACTTTTAAAGGTTGTACTTGGTCTACAGCATTTCGGGCATTTCGTCAAGGGCTTTTTCCAGCTTTTGCCGGGAAAAACTGGAATATCCCAACATTATCACAACTGCATCTGGTGGTAGCACGCGCCCTCCATGGTCTTCCAGCAGGCGGTGCTTCCCTCCATGGTCATGTAGCTGTGGGCGGTGTTTTCCTTGGGAATGCTCACGGAGCCGGGGTTTAAGTAAAGGTTCCCCTGCCCGAAGTCTGTCCATGCGGGCACATGAGTGTGGCCGTGGAGCAGAATGTCCCCCGCAGGGCAAGGGGCGGCAGATCTGCAACGAGCTGTTTACATGGGCGGATGTTTACGACACCGCCCACCACGATGAACGCCGCGCCATTTTGCAGCAGTTCATTAAGGGTTCAGCGTCCGAAAAGGTCTGCCAAAAGATCTTTTGAACCCTGAACGCCGCATCGTACAAAACGATGCGGCAAAAACGAAAATCCCCGGTAGATCATTCCTACTGGTCGGGACCCGCGCACTTTTGAAACAGCGACGAGTTGCGTTAAAAGCTGATTTTTCCGCAGCCCCTTGGCGGGGCTTTGAAAAAAAGAGACGTGAAATCGATGGATTTTTTCAGCCACTGGCTGCGGTCGTCGCCGTTGCACTGGGCTGGTTCGCATCCGACTTGCCTGCGGCAGGGCCGTGCTGTTCGAATCCCTCTAGGTCCCAAAGCCAGCGCGTGACTTATGTGCACAAAAGAAAAGCAGCAGCGTTAAAATTACGCTGCTGCTAAAAGTGGACCTAGAGGGATTCGAACCCTTGACCTCTCGGATGCGAACCGAACGCTCTCCCAGCAGTCTCGCTTTTGTGCACACATTATGCACCGTGAGAAGAGGAAAATCAACGTATATTCGTCTATATAAAATGTTCCGCCATCCAAACGACCTTTCTCGCTCGCAAGTATGGTCTCCAAGCCGCTGATTTTCAAAAATGGAAGCGATTTGGGATGTAATATGGTTGGCGGACAAGTGAGCTACAGGCCCTTGAGATGTAACTCACATGGGGTTCAGATGTATCGCATCCCAATTCACAATAAAATACGATGTAACGTAAAAAGCGCAACTTTCACTCTTGATGAATGGAAAGATGCGCTTTTTACATTTGACAACAAGTTGTAGATTGACAATAGGACGCATACACGATAAACTTTATATAGTATCATGTAGATCAGAAGGAGGCCAAACCATGAGCGTCAAGTACACTACCCCTGCCCAGCACAAGAGCAATCTCCGCAATGTGTACGGCACCTTTGCCATTGAGGGCATGACCATCAGCAAAGATACACGCAGCAACCTTGATCGCATTGGCAGCGGTCAGGCCAGCTATCAACAGGTCGTGAATGAACTGCGCGCAAAATACGCGAAGAAGGGCTGATTATGTTCTCAAAGTATGATGTCTACACCACCGTGCAGTCCATGTACTGCTACCCGGATACGGATGTTCTGATCAACAAGTTTGATATCCGCGACAAAGCAGAACTTAAACAGGCCGAAGAAGAATTTACGGCAGTCAAACAGATGGCTCTGTTGCAGGAGCCAATCAAGGGACGTTTTACCAAAACTCACCTATTTCGGATTCACCGCTTCCTTTTTGAAGATGTGTACCCGTTTGCAGGGCACATCCGCAAGGAGCAAATCAGCAAGGGCGGACACGATGTTCTACCCACCAGATTTGATTGACCGAGAATTAGAGCGTGTGTTCAAAAACATCCATGCCAAGAAAGCTGCTTGGCCGAGCGCGATGAAAGAAAAGCAGATTCAAAATCTGTCGCAGACGATGGCCGAACTGAACATCATCCATCCATTTCCGTGAGGGAAATGGCCGTAGCACCCGTGAATTGATTCGCTGCATGGCGTTGGAATATGGTCTGCATATTAACTGGGGAAACACCGACCGGGAAACTTTGATTAACGCTGCAATCGCTACCGTAGACGATGATATGGCATTCTGTGATGTACTAAGACAGTGTGTTGAAACGAAGAATTAGTAGACGATAGCCGCGAAGCGCAACTTCTATTCATCAGAATAGGAGCTTGCGCTTTTTTTAGCACAACTGCTATTCGCTCAAGAAAATTGACCATCCTACATGGAACATTCAAAATTTCAGATGTACTTTTTTATTGGAAATGGTATACTTGATTCAAGATATACCCTGCTATCAGTCGTTTGCTCAAAAGGCTAGGACTACAGTTGATTTTCAATTGGTACGAAATTTTTAGTGAGAGGATGTTGTAGGATGGAGCGGCCTCTGTATATAAATTGGCTTGTCAACGAGGAAGGAGTGACCTTTGAAGATGGTGTTGCTTTTAAAGTGCTATAAACTTTCCTATGAAACCGATGAAGCGGTCTTTGACGACTGGGCACTTCATATTAGAAAACATTATGTTGAAGACGATGAACTGACAGATGACAGTGTTGCAACAGGATTATCTATAGAAGATTATCTACGCGAATATATTATTCCGCAAAGGCAAGAAAAGCATTTGGTCCAACTGCACGTTCAAATGATATTAGCGAAATTTTATTTGCAGATTTATTTGAGTTTGTTCTAAATTATGAAGTACCTCGATGCAAACAATATAACCGGTCAGGAAAAAACGAGTCTGAGCACGGAACCGATATAATCGCGTATAAATTCCATAGTAAAGAAAAAACTCCTGCCAAAGAAGATGAGCTGATTGCAATAGAGGTAAAAAGCACGCCTGTCGTCAAAAGAAATATGTGAAACTATTCAAGAGGCTGCTACTGATTCTAAAAAAGATGAACACCGAGTTGCTCATACATTAAATTAAATTACTATAGAAAAAAGCTCCGTAATATGGGAAAATTCGATGAATCAAACTGCGTTGAACGTTTTCAAAAAAAGACGGAATCGCCCTATAAAATCTCTTATGTTGGAGCTGCCATCTCAAGTCAACCAGAGATTGAAAATAAAGTAATAGCTGGGATTAAGGGAAATGATTTGCAATTAAAAGTTAATCAGTCCATTTTTTATGTACATGGCGCCGATTTGATGAATTTGGCCCACCAAATCTTTGAGAGGTGTACAAAATGATTTTTTGGAACAAATTCCAACTATATGCTTCTTAAATATCAAAAAGGCAAAAGCGAAGCTGGTAGAATATGATATTTCACAAAAAAAGACTATCCCAAATTTCCGCTAAACTCAAATGAACTTTCCTATCCTGTCATATATATCCTTTCTCGATATGCAGAGAGCATTATAGAAAATGATGAAACTGGGAAGGCAGAATTCGCACCCTATATGGTGAAGGCTTCTCAATACTTTGATGCCTCCGTTGGAGCTAATGATAGAACAGCATACGATACGGACTTTTTATTGTCCGGTGCAGCAGCCTATTTCTTATCCAATGATTTTGGTAGTTCCAAAGTATTATGTGCGGCCCTTTTCGAAAAAAAATAAAAGATACGCCCACTATGGGTACATCTCAAATAATACTTAGAAATCTATTAGGGTATCTCCTCTTGGATAAGGTTTTTCCCATAAGTTCTGATACCTTTGGCGGTGAAGAACTCAGCCGGGCATTACTATTCTACTACACCAATGGAGAAGGCTTGCCTAACATAGAACAGGCGATTCGGAAATATCGAACTGCAATTTATAAAAACAATGATCCTATGGAGATATACTATGTCGATATACTCCTTGCAGTAATTACGATAGCGTTATCAAAAGCCGCATGGAAACTGATTCCTCAATATTCAAAATTGGAACCCGGACAATGGGAAGAGTATTTAAAAAGCTCAAAATCTCCTAAAATGTTGTGGCCTGCACAGCAGCTTATAGGAAAGAAAAATGTGTTAAGCGGAGAAAATGCAATCGTTCAGCTTCCAACAGGCGTTGGGAAAACCAAAAGTATAGAACTAATCATTCGGTCATCCTTTCTCTCGAACCGAACGGCTACTGCTATTATTGTTGCACCACTTCGTGCTTTATGTAACGAGATTGCAAGCGATATGACTTCAGCTTTTGGAGAGAGTGTTTTAATAAACCAATTTTCAGATATTCTGGAAAATGATTTTTTCGTGGATTTTACTTTGAAAGCGACAATACTAATTTGTTACGCCAGAAAAGCTCAGCTATATTATCCATCATCAAGTTGAGTTTTTAGATGAAATCGGTTTGTATATATTTGATGAGAGTCATATGTTCGATGATGGAAGACGTGGAACAGCTTATGAGCTGTTGATTTCTGAAATTCGAAAACACATAAATACAGAAAAACAAATTGTGCTTCTTTCTGCGGTGCTTTCAAACGCCGAGCAAATTAAGCAATGGCTTTTTAATGAAAATGGAACCTTGGCTTCTGATCCGGCAATTAAAACAACACCTAAAAGCATCGGATTTTCTTCACAAACACGAGATATTCATTACTACTCAGAAGATCCTGAACGTGAAGATTTCTATGTTCCACGCAGCATAGAAGTCAATTTGCTAAAAAAAACTTGGAAAAGAAAGAAAAAAAGCGTTATTTTCCGAAGTTGACAGATCCCAAGGATATTGCAATATATTATGCAAATAAACTTTGCAAAAATGGTGGTGCTGCAATTTTTGCCAATCGAACTCGAAGTGTACAAACCATAATTCAGCAAATTATTGACCTTGATAGTCGAGAATATGATCTTTCTGGAATTCAGAAGTATAGCAACACATTGGAAATGAGTCGTATTGCCAAGTTAATGGCCGATTATTACGGTTGTGATCATCCATATACAAAAAGCTTGCAATTTGGGTGTTGCACCACACTATTCAAATCTTCCGAATGGTTTGCGCCTTGCTATTGAATACGCATTTCGTAAGAAAGACCTGCACCTTGTGATATGTACATCTACACTTGCTCAAGGAGTGAACATTCCCATAAAGTACCTTTTTATGACTAGTTTCATGCTTGATCAAAATAGTATGAAAATTCGAAATTTTCAAAATTTAATGGGAAGGACAGCACGTTCGGGAATGTACACGGAAGGAAGTGGTATTGTTACAGATTCAAAGCTATTTGACAACAAGAACAATCGAAGAAACGGAGGATTTTACAAATGGGAAAACTGCGTCAAAATGTTTTGACAGTCACGCAGCAGAACCATGCGAAAGCTCTATTTTATGGCTTGTCCAAGATATTGAAATCAATCATGATGACCATGTAAAAGGCGTATATATTGCTAACTATATTATCAACAATTATAGCCATTGGGATTGCTTTGAATCGTGCTACGAAAAAATTCTGCAAGCATATGAACGGAAAAAACAGACGCCGATGAACCAAAAAAGTGTTGCTGTACTTAAGACTGCTCTAACGGTTCCGGCAGCATGTCATAGAGACAATCGAAAATCATCTATGCTTTGTCCTTTCTAATGATGAAGGTTCCGATGCGCGGGTTGTGGCATTGGAACTTTGTAAAGAGACTCTTGCTTATTTTATGGCCAACGATGCAGAAAAAACGTTGTTGGAAAAAATATTTGATGTCATTGCACAAAAGGCAAAGACAGTTGATCGTGTGAAGATCAAACGATACTCCAAAAGTATGCTTGGAATAGATGATGCTTTAATAATTGAAGCATGGCTAGCAGAAACTCAATTCATGGAGCAGCAATTTTCAGATTCAGAAATTTTTGAAATGTTGTTATCCTTTTTTATCGATACTCATAAAATTGGTAAAATAGAAGAATATTTTCCAGATATTTGTCGAATGTGGCTTGATGGATACTCCTTTATAGCAATGAAAAAAAGCGACTGGACTTTTGATATCGGATATTGAGAGCCTGTGCAGCAAGCTCATTTCCTATGAATTCAGCTTTTTATAGGAAATATCATTGATGTGATTGATGATGACGATGATGAAAACAGAGCACTTCTTGTATCAAAGTTACTTCTTTTACAAAGGAAATTAAAATATGGAGTATGTTCAGAGACGGCCATCTCAATCTGTGAAAAAGTATTTAATGATCGTCTTTTGGCTAATTCTATTGCAGAACAAATTGGAGCGGAGTCGATTGACACTAATCATATCATCGATGCTTTAAAAATGTGCAAAGAAAAAAAATATTAGGATTTCTATCGGTGTATCCAACATATTTCTCAGTAAGAATCAACTGGATTTGTAAATAATAAAATTATTATTGCGGGCATCCATAAAAATGGCTGTCCGCAATTTTTATATGTAAAATCAAAAAGGAGGATGCCAATGGATAAAGACTTTATGCTGAACTACTACGACAAAATGGTGCGTCCTATATGGACGGAACTGATGAAAACACCTCGCTACCAGCGGGCTGCCTGTGAGCGCGACAAAATTGAACGTGAGTTCCGAAGGCTGCTGGATGAAAAACTGGGGCGGAAATATCTTGAACTGGATGACGCACTGTTCCAGGTGATGGACGACATCGCAGAAGCCATGTATATGAAAGGTGCCGCAGACCGTGAGATGATGATTCGTTAATACCATGAGCTACGACTACTTCTACGGGCAGTCGAGCGAACTGTTTTCCTACTTCCGTATTCCGAAAGCACTCTTTCAGGATGGATACGCTGGAATACAATGAACTGGAAAGCCTGTGTCTGCTGCTGCCCCAGCAGGACCGGCTGGTGCTCCGGGGCAAGTACTGCTGCGAACCGAAGGCTGGCAGCAGCTGGATGTGGAGATCCCGCTGACCTCCGCCGCCCCCGCCGACACCCCGGTGCTGACCGATACCTACGACGGTGTGCAGGTGCAGCTGAAGGGAACGCAGGGCACCATCACCCTGAGCCCCGCGCCAAAGACCAATCAATGGGGCGACATTGGCATCCGGGTGGAACAGACGCGCACCTACCCGATCCTTGGCTCTTACAATGAATATGTGGACGTGTGCATCGGTCGAGCAGACCGACGGCTTCTTCCACCCGGTGGTCTATCTGCTGACCAAAGACGGCGTGGTGGAGTATGTGGATGTGTTTCGCTGCCTTCTGTTCGGAAACGCCATGATCTGTCAGGACCCCATCTACATTGCCAACAACGGCACTGCGCTGGAACTCAGCGGCAGCGAGGTGAACCTGCGCCGGGCGGACGGCTCTGTGCTGGAACTGGCCGAACTGTCGTCAGAGTGGAGTGCGCAGGAGATTCCCTATTCCGTCACCGGCTCCTACAACTACACCGCTGAAACCGGCTGGAACTGGCTGGAGCTTAGCAGCGACGGCAGCGTTCAGTTGGGCGTGCAGAACAACAGCCGCATCGATCAGGGCGACGCAGCGTATCTGGGCATTGTGCCGGAGGGCATGGTGCTGGCCATCTCTGCCGACGAGACCGAAGCCGGGCAGACGTCCATCGAGTTTGTGGCGGCGTTCAAGAACGACCAGTACAACGAGACCCTGACCGTGACCATGATCGCCGGGCAAAACCCCTTTGCCGAGGGCGAGACCCAGCTGCAGATGACCCGCAGCTACGGCTGAGATTACAGGAGAACGACCATGAAATACAAACGCCTTGCCGCTGCGGTTCTGGCGGCGGCTCTCTGGCTGACCGGCTGCGGCGGCGCAGCTGCTCCCGCTGCCCCCGCAGGCTCCGGCGCAGCTTCCCAAAGCGCCCGCAGACACGGCGGTGCAGACGGCACAAAAAAGACCGCATCACGGAGCAGTTCACGCTGGAAAAGACCGTCCGGAACGAGTGGGGCAGCGCACAGAAGCTGACCATCCATGTGCCACAGCTTGTGTGCGACAGCCCGGATGCTGAATATATCAATGATGAACTTGCCGCCATGTATGCGGCAGAATTCCGAAGTACGAGGACAGCCCGGAGATCGAGCCCCAGCAGGACGAGTGGTGCCCGCAGACCTACATCGACTGGGACGCCTACTGGTACGGCGACTGCGTAAGCCTTGTGGTGAGAACAGCTACTACGGCGGTACCGACCCGGGGTATTCCCAGGGCTGGTGTTTCGATTTTGCCGCCGGCAGGCAGCTCACCGTGGCCGAGATGCTGCAGCGCATGGGGCTGGACCCGGACACCGTGCAGCCGCAGGTGCAGCGGCAGGCCATGCAGGCCTTTGACCGGCAACATGGTGCAGCAGGAATATTACGATTCCCTGCGGGAAAGCGGCATGCTTTCCGGGATGCGGATGAACACCCTGCGGGACAACGGGCTGGAAAACCTGACCGTGCTGCTGACGAAAATACCGTCACCCTTGTTGCCGGATACCACACCACCGCCGGCAGCGGCTGGCGGCAGCTGGATGTGGAGTTTCCGCTGACCCCCGCCGCCCCTGCCAAAACGCCGGTGCTTACCGATACCTACGGAAGCGTTTCGGTGCTGCTGGACGGCGACATCCGCACCGTTACCATCAAACACACCCCCGAGACCATCGCATGGGCAGAGGATTATGATATCCGTCTGGACGGCGATGTCACCCTGCCCATCCGCAACGCCTATAATAGTAGATGTGTGCATCGGCGAGCTGGGCGCGTCCTTCCACCCTGTGGTCTACCTGCTTACCGAGGACGGCTTTGTGGGAGTATGTGGATGTGCTGCGCTGCCTGTATGTATGGCCAGAGCCTGCTCTGTGCCGACCCCATCTATATTTGCCAACAACGGCACTGCGCTGGCGCTGCGGGACGCCGAGGTCAGCCTGCTGTGTGCAGACGGTACGGAAACAGAGCTTGCCCCCTGACCGCTGAGTGGAACAGCCCGCAGCAGGTAGATTCCACCGGCAGCTTCAGCCTTGGGGAAGGGGAGAACTGGTGCTGGCTGGACCTGAATTCAGGCGGCGGCTGCCAGCTGGCTACCAACAACAACCGCTATTTCTATCAGGGTGCTGTCACCTATCTGGGCGCTACCCCGGACGGCACCGCGCTGGGCTTCTCTCTTGTCCGCGACACCGAAAACGGCCCGGAATGGGTTGCGTTCAGCGCTGCATTGAAGCTTGATTTATCGCATTGATTGCCTGATCCTTACCCCCCTGAGCGGGCAGAACCCCTTGACGAACGAAACGGTCCCGCTGGTGCTGACCCACAGCTACGGCTGATAAACGCGCAGGAGGTGCAAGATGAAACACATCCCCTCTGCGGTGTATAATCGGCCGCTTTGCTGGCCGCAGCGCTGCTGGCGGGCTGCGGAGCAGAGACTGCCACCCCGGCAAGCGACGCCGCCCCGGCCTCTGTCTCCGCCGCTGCTTCCACCCCGGAAGACCGCCCGGCGCAAAAAAAGCCCGGGGCAGACGGGCGGCGCACCGAACAGACTGTGGCAGAACCTCCAGCCCTGCCGGAAGACTGGGGAGCAGCAGGTGCTGGCCGAGTGGATGGCAGTCACGGCGGTGACGCAGGGGGAAAGCTATGCCCCCGCCGACCGCAACGAAAGCTGCACCCTGCGGCTGGAAAAGGCCGAGATCACCGGCACGGTGTCCGTCTCCTTCGTCCGGGAAACATACGTCAGCCCGCAGATCCAGTCCGCTGCCGAGACCCGCACCGGAGAGCTGAATGCCGGCACTGTGACCGGCTGGGACGGGGAAAAAAGTCAGGGCTGGAACCTGAAATGCCTCAGCGAGGACGGCAGAAGCTGCTGGACCATCTCCATGATGGAGGACGGTTCGCTGCGGATGCAGTCCACCGGCCCCAAAAAGGGCAGTGAGGTCTGGTACGTTTTTCAACGCACCGAGGCATGGGACGACATCGGCTACACCGCCATCCCCCGCAGGCTGTGGGGAACATACCGCGCCGGAGACGAGTCCGCAAAGGGTATCCGCTGGATGACCTTCCTGCCGGACGGCAGCTGCTGTATGAGCGTGGAATGGGACGGGTGGAGCGGCGTTCTGACCGGCACCGCAGAGGGAACGCAGGGCCGGACCGAGGACGGCACCGAGCTGCACTTTACATTGACCGATCTGAACGGCAAGCCCTGCGAGTTCTGGGCCATTCTGCTGAACGATGATGGCAGCCCCAGCGGTTGCAGCCTGAAATACCGCGCCGGAGAAGTGCTGTTTGACCGGGACACACGTCCCGCTTACTGGAAAAACGACTCCCCGGAACTTACCCTTGTACCGTGACCAAAACCGGAAACCGTGCGATAACAAGAAAGTTATCGTTTGCACAAATAAAACATACAGGAGGAAATTACTATGGGTCTTATCAAAGCAGGTATGGGCGCACTGGGCGGAACCCTTGCAGACCAGTGGAAGGAATTTTTCTACTGCGATTCTCTGGACAAAGATGTGCTGATGGTCAAGGGCCAGAAGCGCACCTCCCGCCGCAGCTCCAACAACGGCGAGGACAACATCATCACCAACGGCAGCGGCATCGCCGTGGCAGACGGACAGTGCATGCTCATCGTGGAGCAGGGCCGCGTGGTGGAGGTGTGCGCAGAACCGGGCGAATTCACCTTTGACGCATCCACCGAGCCCAGCGTGTTCACCGGCAACTTCGGCGATAGTCTGGCGGCAACCTTCCAGACCGTAGCCAAGCGCTTTACCTACGGCGGCGACACCGGCAAGGATCAGCGCGTGTACTACATCAACACCAAGGAGCTGGGCGAGATCCTGTACGGCACCGCCACTCCCATCCCCTTCCGGGTGGTAGTCAGCGAGGAGCGGGGCTACAAGCTCTCGGTGAACCTGCGGTGCAACGGCAGCTTCACCTGCCGCATCTGCGACCCGCTGCTGTTCTACACCAACGTGTGCAGCAACGTCTCTACCCAGTATGACGCATCCGAGATCGCACCCCGGCTGAAGAGCGAACTGATGAACGCCCTGCAGCCTGCCCCTTGCCACCCTTTCGGCAAACAAGGTGCAGTATTACGAGATCCCCGCCCACACGCTGGAGAGCTCCGAGGCGCTCAACGAGCAGCTGTCCAGCGTCTGGCGCAAAAAGCGCGGTATCGAGGTGTTTTCCTTCAACATCAACTCCCTGTCCATCCCGGAGGAGCAGCAGAAGAAGATCACCGAATGGGAAGAAAACGCCATGACCACCGACCCCACCACCGCCGCAGCTCGTCTGGTGGGCGGCCAGATCGACGCCATGAAGACCGCCGCCGGCAACACCGCCGGTGCCATGACCGGCTTTATGGGCATGGGCATGGCAGCCGGTGCAGGCGGCATGGGCGGCATGAGCGCCCAGAACCTGTTCGCTATGGGCCAGCAGGCTCGTCCGGACAGCGTGGACGCGCCCCAGCAGGTCAGCCGCCCCGCACCCGCCCCGGCAGACAGCTGGAAGTGCAGCTGCGGCGCTACCGTTACCGGCAACTTCTGCCCCAACTGCGGCAGCAAGAAGCCGGAGCCGAAGCCTGCCGGGGACAGCTGGACCTGCAGCTGCGGTGCCACCGTCACCGGCAAGTTCTGCCCGGAGTGCGGCAAGCCCCGCCCGGCGGCAGCAGAAGGCTGGCAGTGCAGCTGCGGCGCAGTGAACAAGGGCCGCTTCTGCTCCGAGTGCGGCAAACCCAAGCCCGCCGGTACGCCCAAATATAAGTGCGACAAATGCGGCTGGGAGCCGTCTGACCCCACGCATCCGCCCAAGTTCTGCCCGGAATGCGGCGACCCCTTTGACGACAGCGACCAGACCTGATCTGACAAATACAGAGGCAATGAAAGGAGCATACCATGATGGGATTCTTTTCCAACCTGTTCGCAAAACAGAACTGCGCCGTCTGCGGCAAGGAGTGCGGCACCCTGCACCGCTCAAGCTGCGGGACGGACAGTTCCTCTGCGATGACTGCGGCAACAAGTGCTCCAAATATATCCGGCTCAGCGAGCTGACGCTGGACGAGGCCAAGGAGCACATGGAGTATATGGCCCGGATGAAGCGGGTGTTCGACGAGGTGTTCGACAAGACCGAGTTCCGGGTCAACGCATACCCCTCCACCCCGACGCAAATGGGGCTGGTGTTCTGCGATGAGCTTGGAATGCTGTACATCGACGACCGCACCGGCGGCCGGGGCAAGATGCCGGAGCTGATCCGCTACGACCAGATTGCCAGCTATGAGGAGTATCTGGACGAGACCCCCGCCAAGGAGCCGGGCCAGGAACCCACCCTCAACGGCGGCGGCCTGAAGCTGAAGCTGGTGCAGCTCCGCAGCATCACCGAGGCTCAGACCCAGCGGGGTATGCATCCCCACCCCTACATCAAGCAGGAACTGGTGATCTGCTTCAGCAAGCGGGACCGGCGGGAGATCGGCTATGCCCACATCGCACGGCAGCATCTGGACCACATCTTCGGGGTCCACGATAATGAGACCAGCATGTTCGGCCACCGGATGTCCAAGGCCGAGGAACGGGAACTGAAGGGCCAGATGGGCATGATCGGTGCCATGGGTGCCGTGGCATCCGCCGCCATGAAGGGCGGGCAGCTCTCTGAGCAGGAAAAGGCCCGCTTTGTGGAGAACATCAATCTGGCAATCGACGCCCAGACCGGCGGCATGGCATTGTACAGCCGCCGTGCTGACGAAGCCTTTGCAAAAGTGCAGTGACCCCAAAAGGAGGAACGGATATGAGAAAGATCCAGCGCAGAGATTTCCTCAAGGCCATGGGCCTTGCCACCGCCGCCCTCGGGCTGACCGCCTGCGGCGGCTCCGGTGGTGCCGCCAGCGCATCCAGCGTTTCCAGTGCACCGGCTTCCAGCAGCAGTGTCCCGTCCGCTTCGGCACAGCCGGAATCAGCAGTGGACAAAGCCGCCCCTGCAGGGGCCCCTGTGACCCAGTTCCAGACCGGGGAGCTGACCATCGGCGAATACACCTTCAAGGCGCAGTACATCCCCTTTGACGTCCGCCGCGAGGTATGCGGTGCCTATCATTTGATCCATGCGGACAGCTACCGGGGCAATTACTTCTTCAGCTTCTACAACGAGGACGATGAAGAGCAGTCTGCCAAGATCTTCGAGTATGCCATCAAGGACGACCGGCTGACCCCGGTGGCAGAGTACAACATTGACGGCAGCAACGCCCTCAGCATCGACCGCAATGGCATCCTGTACGCCATGGACCACTTTGATGTCTACTGCTACGATCTGAACAGCAGCGACCCGGAGGCGCCCGGCGACGCACTGGACTACTCGGGCAGCTGCTATTCCTCCAAGGACCGGGATCTGACCGTGATCTACTGGACCAACTCCGCACCGGTGCTGGTGCAGGACGGCGAGTACACTGAGCTGACGCTGGAGGGCGACAACGAGATCGGCCCCTTCTACAGCATGTCCTCCCTGAACCTCAGCGGGACGACGAGCTGCTGACGGTGGGCAACTTTGACGCCGTGATGATGAAAGCGCCCCAACGGCTATCTGCTGGACACGGGCTATGTGTGGGAGCTGTACGGGCCGGACGGCACTTTTTTGAAAAGTCCCTCCCCGTGGGCGAGCGCGAGACCCTGTGCCAGCTGTGCGGAGAGTTCTGCACCTTTGGTGTCTTCCTGCCGCTGGAGGAAAACGCTTTCCTGGCAGTGGGCCACCACGGCAAAGCCACCGAGCCGGACGAACCGGTGGTGTTCCGCATCACTACGGATTTCTGCGCCGACCGCTTCGGCGGGAAGACCAACGCAAAACAGCGGGGCCGGGGGGAAAAGCCCTCGGCCCCCTTTGGAACAACAGGAGGAAACGCTATGGCAGGAATGCTGGAATATAAGTGCCCCTGCTGCGATGGCGCCATCCAATTTGACAGCGCCACCCAGAAGATGAAATGCCCATACTGCGACACCGAGTTCGACGTGGATACCCTCAAGGGCTATGATGAGGAACTGAAGGACGAAAAGCCCAGCGAGATGGAGTGGGCCACCCCCGGCGGCAGCTGGGCAGAAGGGGAGACCGCCGGTCTGCATACTTACAGCTGCAAGAGCTGCGGCGGCGAGATCGTGGGCGATGACACCATGGCCGCGTCCGCCTGCCCCTTCTGCGGCAACCCCATCGTCCTCACCGGACAGTTTGCCGGGACGCTGCGGCCCGACCTTATCATCCCCTTTAAGCTGGACAAAAAAGGCCGCCAAGGCAAAGCTGCAGGAGCATCTCAAGGGGCAGGACCCTGCTGCCCCGGGTGTTCCGCAGCCAGAACCACATCGACGAGATCAAGGGCGTTGTATGTGCCCTTCTGGCTCTTTGACAGCGACGCCGACGCCCAGCTGCGCTTTACCGCCACCCGGACCCGCAGCTGGTCGGACAGCAAGATACGACTATACCGAGACCAACTACTATTCCGTCCGGCGGGACGGTACCTTGGGTTTTGATGCCGTGCCGGTGGACGGCTCGTCCAAGATCGAGGACGACCTGATGGAATCCATCGAGCCCTTTGCCATGCAGGACGCCATCCCGTTCCAGACGGCCTATCTGGCCGGGCTATGTGGCAGACAAATACGATGTGAGCGCCGAGGACAGCATCGAGCGGGCCAACAAGCGCATCCGCCGCTCCACTGAGGAGACGTTCCAGCAGACCGTTACCGGCTACGATTCGGTCAAGGTGGATAGCAGCAGCATCCAGCTGCACGGCGGCAAGGAAAAGTATGCTCTGTTCCCGGTCTGGCTGCTGAGCACCAGCTGGCGGGGTGAAAACTATCTGTTTGCCATGAATGGTCAGACCGGGGCAAATTCGTGGGTGACCTGCCCGTGGACAAGGGCGCTGCCCGCAAGTGGATGCTGGGCCTTACGGCTGCCCTTTCCGCCGCGTCCTACGGCGTGATGTGGCTGCTGTGGCTGGCACGGATCCTGTAAAGGAGGGATGAACGATGAAAAAGACTTCCAACCGACTGCACTCCCTCTTTGCGGCGCTGGCAGCACTGGTCCTTGCGGCGGCGCTGGCTGTTCCGGCCTTTTTGCGGTAGAGGGCGGCTTTGCCGACCTGTACTACCGCATGTTCGACGACGCTGAGGTGCTGACCGAGGACGAGGACAACGAGCTGGAGGACGCACTGGAAGAACTGAGCCTGCGCCAGAGCTTCGATGTGACCATTGCCACCATCGAGTCGATGGAAAGCGTTGGTGCCGACAGCATGGAGCAGTTTGCCGATGATCTGTATGACTACTGCCAGTACGGCTACGGCCCCGATATGGACGGCGTGCTGCTGCTGGTGAGCGTAGGCGACCGCAAGTGGCATATCTCCACCTGCGGCTACGGCATCACCGCCTTTACGGATGCCGGCATCCAGTACCTTGGTCAGCAGATGACCCCCTTCATGGCCGATGGAGATTACGCCGGTGCCTTCCGCACCTTTGTCCAGTGGTCGGATACCTACATCGACGCTGCCCGGGCGGGCCACCCCTATGACGTGAATAACTTGCCCCGGGAGCCGCTGTCTCTCATGTACCTGTTCCTTGCGCTGGGCATCGGCCTTGTGCTGGCATGGGTCGTCGTCAGCGTAATGAAAAGCCAGCTGCGCAGCGTGGCGTTCCAGGAGAATGCCGCCAGCTATGTGCGGGAGGGCAGCATGAATCTGACCAACAGCCGGGAGCTGTTCCTGTACCGGGATGTGAGCCGTACCGAGCATGTGGAGGCAAAGGACTCCGACAGCTCCGGCGGCAGCTCCACCCACACCTCTTCCAGCGGCACCACCCACGGCGGTGGAGGCGGCTCGTTCTGAAAGGAGCATGTTTATGAACCCTTATCTCTCGGAAAAAAGCCCGGGGTGAGATCCCCGTGTCCTCAAATGGCTGCGGAACGCAGGGGGCTTGCCTTCTGCGTGTTCTGCTCTTTTGGCGGGTTGTATACCCTCTGTCTGGACCTGCAGGCCAAGGACACCTCCCACGTGGTCGGGTATGTGTTCTGGATCGTGGTGGGCGCAGTGCCCCTCGTGCTGTTTGCCCGCGGGGGAGGCCCGCCGCTACCATGCAAGAACCATCGCCCGCAGGGTGGAGAGCTACTCCGGGCCGGAGGTGCCCCTGCGGTGGCTGTGCAACAGCGTTGGCATGGACACAAAGGACCTTGCATGGTATTTTGAAAACGGTTATTTTGTAAACCTCAGTCTGGATCTGAACAAAAAGATGATCCGCAAGCGGATGATGCCCCGCAGCGATCTGAAACGGGGCTGAGGAAACAGAAAGCAGAGTATTTTCATGGGACTTTTTGATAAGATGAAGCAGGCCCGCTTCCGCCGCCGGTGGAAACCAGACTGTCACCTTTACCTTTCAGGAACTGCCGGAAAGCCTTGCCCAGATGCAGGCGCTGCCGGAAGCAAGCCTTGACACCCCCTTCAAGACTGCGGCCCTCACCGTCTGCGCGCTGTGCGCCTACGGTGCCGACAAGAACATCGGAAAGGAGATGCTCAACTGGCTGCGCGGGCCGCGGCCCCTGAACGGGCAGGACATCTCCTTTTTTGAACGACCGCTTCCGGGACGGCAAAAGCTACATCCCCTTCTCCTACTTTGTGGGTGCATCGCCGGAAAACGGCTATACCCCCCCCGCCAGCCTTTCACCCTGCTGGTGGGCAGCAACCACACCTCCAACGTGGAGGAGGGCTATTGCAAGCTGTTTATCCCCTGCGGCGGTGCCGACGACCCCCGCCCCATCAAGCTGCGCCGCAAGGGCAACGGACAGTGGTTTCTGTGGGGGAGCAGTACCTGATGACCGGTATCCGCATCCCGACGTCGTCTGCCGACCCGTGGGCATAAGATGAAGGGGGCGTAACCATGAAGCTGTTTGCCGCCGCGCTGGCGTTGACACTGAGCCTTGTGGGCTGCGGGCCGGTGGACGGCGACCCCATCCGCTCCGGCGCGGCAGCTTCAGACAGCGCTCCCCGGCAGGACGCTGTGACCGTGGCGCAGCTGCGGCGCAGCAGGCCGAGCAGAACGGCAGCCTTGCCGTGGTGCTCTATCTGGGCAGTGTCCCGGAGCGCACCGCCGATGTGGACGCTGCGCTGGACAGCCTGCAGGAACAGCCGTGGCAGTTTGTTGCGGACATCCCGGCAGACCACCGGGTCACAGCACCGGGCGGCGGGCGGGAGCTGTACTGCATCTTTGCTGTGCGCAGGCAGGATACGCTTTTTTGTCTACGAAAAGCAGGACCCCCAGTACCCGCACCAGACGGGCCGGGAGCTTTATTGCAAGCAGGATGGCCAGCCCATTCTGCTGCTGTGCAACAGCACCCCTGACACCCCCGACATCACGGCGGTGGTCTACTGCATCACCGGCCGCACGCTGGACTGGTCGCCCCGGCTTTCTGCCGGGACCAGCAGCCCGGAGCCGGTGGAGGGCGTAGACGATTTTTCCAACCACCCGGCGTCCGGCGCTGCCTCCTGAGGCGCGCCCCGGCAGGGCATGAGAAAGGAGAACTTATGAAACGACTGAAGCTTCTGGCCGCCCTGCTGGCGCTATCGGCCATCGGTCTGGCGGGCTGCGGCAAAGGCAGCAGCGCGTCCAGCTCAAGGCCGAAAAGATGCTGGACGGAGACAACATGATCGCATCGTCCTCCGCCAAACAGGAGTACACCGTGCCGGAGGACGTGACCTACATGCGCCTGCTGGCCGGGGGAGGACGAATACCGCGCCTGTGTGCTGTATCTGGGCGGCTCCTATGAGATCACCACCGATGTGCAGCAGGTGCTGGACAGCCAGACCGATCTGCGGGAGCTGTGGGGCTTCGTCTACGACATCCCGCAGGATCACTGGGTCGTGGCACCGGATGGCGGGTGCGACCTGTACTGCATCTTCCCGCAGGAGTCGCAGGCCACCCTGTTCGTCTACGAGACGAGCCTGACAGACGATGCCGAAAACAACCGCTCCAGCGCGGTAAACAGCTCTATTACAGTGAGGACGGCCAGCCCATCCTGCTGCTGTGCAACATCAGCGATATCGCCCCCAACACCGAGGTGGAGCTGTACCCCCAGCACCGGCGAAGAGCTGGTATTCAGCCCCTTCCTTTCCGGCGAGAACGGCCATGTGGTGGAAGCCGAGGGCGTGTGCGACTTTACCATCTACCCGGAGGGGGACGACTGGGAAACCGACACCAGCCCCTGGTCGTTGGAAGGCAACTGGCTAGAGACCGCCCGCGACACCGACGAGGGCTATTTTGAGACCGCCCCGGAGGATGCCGACCGGATGTGCTTTTTGCCCACAGACGCCGAGACCGAGGGCGACCAGCTGCCCCTGACCGCCAGCTACATCACCCCTCTACCCGGAGCTGAACGTGGAGGAAGCCGACCTGTTCTACCAGGAAGGCACCCCGGAGGTACCCTTCCAGACCAATCAGGAGTGGTACGCTACCTTTACCGGGGAGGACGGCTCCCGCTACGCTGTCACGCTGGAGGACGAGGACACCCTTGCCCTGAAGGTCTATCTGGACGGCAACGGGGAGAGCTACCTGAGCCTTGTCAACACCGTCTACTTTGCGCGGCAGGAGGCCATGGGCTGACCGCCGCCGACCCACACCGGGAGGAATGCACCATGAAGCACACCAAAAGATCACCATCCTCCACTCCAATGATCTGCACGGAGACTTTCTGGCAGAGCAGGTGGACGAAAAAAACTGGTGGGCGGCGTCTCCATGCTGTCCGGCTACATCGAAAAGGTGAGGGCAGAACAGCCCAACACCATCTACGCCATTGCAGGTGATATGTTCCGGGGCTCGGTCATTGATTCCGAATACAAGGGGCTTTCCACTATCGAGATCATGAACGCCCTTGCCCCGGACGTGGTTACCATCGGCAACCACGAGGTCGATTACGGCCTCGCGCATCTGCTGTTCATCGAAAAAATGCGCGCGCTTTCCCATCATCCACGCCAACCTCTACATCAAAAACACCCCCCACCCGACTGTTCACCCCCCTACAAGATCCTGCGGGTGGATGGCATGAACATCCTCTTCATCGGCATCATCACGCAAGACGTCATCAACCAGACCAAGTCCGAGTCGCTGGTGGGGTCCTTTGTGGACACCGCTGCCGCCGCTGCCGAGGTGGGCAACATCTGCAACGCCTACAACGCCATCGACATCGATTTCACCGTGCTGCTCACCCACATCGGCTTTGAGGAGGACCGCCATCTGGCCCGCCAGCTGGACCCGGCCTGGGGGGGGACCTGATCATCGGCGGGCACAGCCACACCTATCTGGAGCACGCGGTGGAGGAAAACGGCGTGGTCATTGCGCAGGCGGGCACCGGCACCGACGAGATTGGGCGCTTCGACATCATTGTGGACACGGACAACAACTGCATCGATTCCTACACATGGCACACGGTGCCCATCACCGCCGAGACCTGCCCCCCGCAACCCCGCCATGGAGCAGGTGCTGCACCGCTTCACCAGTCAGGTGGACGAAAAGTACAGCCACATCGTAGGGCGCTTCCGCCGGGAGCTGACCCACCCCCAGCGCACCCGGGAAACCGAGCTGGGCAACCTGTTTGCGGACATCTTCACCCGCAGCCTTGGCATCGATATCATGCTCATCGGCTCCGGCAGCATCCGGGCCGAAAAGCTTGGCCCCATCGTCACCTACGGCGACCTCATCGAGGGCTTCCCCCTACGACGATGGGGTGTATATGTTCAAGGTGACCGGACAGCAGCTGCGGCAGATGCTGCGCTACATGCTGCGGGAGGAAGCCTACACCGGCCACACCGAGTTCTACCAGCTGCCCTCCACCCTGCGGCTGCGCTTACGACCGCGCCAAGGGCGACTTTGATTACTTTACCTACTGCGGCAAGCAGGTGGGCAAGGAGATCGGCGACGATGCCCTGTTCACCGTGGGGCTGCAGAACTACCACTTCAAAAACATCGAGAGCTTTTTCAACATCTCCTACGATACCATCTGCAAGCTTCAGAAGCCCCGCAGCGTGGCAACCTCCTGTCAGGATGTCCTGATGGAGTATTTCCGGGAGCACGAGATGCTGGACGCGGCAGTGGACGGCAGAATGACCATTCTGGCCCCGGACGGCACTGCCCGGTGAAAGCACAAGCATAAAAAGCATCCGCAGCGCTCTGCACATGGGCCAAGACAGCCCGGCAGTGCCGCTGCGGATGCTTTTTGTCGGCTGTAGATCCTTTGCGGGCCGGCCCTCTGACGCAGGCTGGGCAGAACGTTTTTATCATTCCGCTGAAATTGCACAAGAGAATATAGAAAGAGGTTTCCTTATGAACAAACCGCTTTCCTGCCGCT
>VOFJ01000104.1_pt1 | contig 21220 bp, 25 predicted proteins | sample 5384081 | NCBI WGS metagenome assembly VOFJ01 (sample SAMN12384729, study PRJNA508395) | human gut metagenome | isolation source: healthy gut I | host: Homo sapiens | reverse complement strand
GCAAAAGGTATCAGCCGCTAAAGAACAGTCGGCTATTTTACAGAAAGCAGCTGTTGATGAGCAACAAAGATTCGAAGTGATCGCTAAAGCGTTGGATGCACTCCGACAGGAACGTTCTTTGTTATTAAAAGGGAAAGAGTGCGGACGAAGCTGAGGCTGCTGTTGCCCGAAGAGAAAAAAATTGAATGAGGCGTTGGAAAAGGCTCGTAAACAAGTGGAGGGAGTACAAAATCATCTTTCCGGCCTGCAGGGAGAAATGAAACAATTGTCCGTTGTCATTGAAGAACTTCGGGAGCAACAGAAAGGTATTGAATTTCCGGAACAGCTTCCTCAGGCTATAGCGAAACAGCAGGAAGATAATCTTAATACGGAACGTGCGCTGTCGACTGCGGAGGCACGTCTGTTGCAGCAGGTAAAGAATAAAACAATCTTTGAGCAGATAACCAAAGAACTTGCCGAAAAGCAGGCAGTTGCCGTACGTTGGGCTAAATTGAATAAATTGATTGGTAGTGCCGACGGTGCGAAATTTAAAGTCATAGCCCAAAGTTATACTTTAAATCTGCTATTGCTTCATGCCAACAAACATCTGGCTTATCTTTCCAAACGGTATAAGTTACAGCAAGTTCCCGATACACTGGCGCTTCAGGTGATTGATTGCGATATGTGTGACGAGATACGTACGGTATATTCGCTTTCGGGAGGTGAATCTTTCCTGATTTCACTGGCACTTGCATTGGGCTTATCTTCGCTTTCGAGCAATAATCTGAAAGTAGAATCCCTGTTTATCGACGAAGGATTCGGCTCGTTGGATGCTGACAGCCTGAGAACAGCCATGGAAGCTTTGGAGCAGCTACAGATGCAGGGACGGAAAATCGGAGTCATTTCCCATGTACAGGAAATGAGTGAACGTATTTCGGTTCAGGTGCAGGTACATAAGAAGATCAATGGAAAAGCGTGCTTACCGTCGTAGGGGTAAGCACCGTTATTTCCGGCCATGCACCGAAGCGGAAAGGAAGTCCGACATAGCCGATGCCTTCATTTACGTACAAACCACGTGTCCCTTCCAGATACATCCCGCTCCATTCGGGATAGATATAAGAGGAAGGAGAATGATTCCCCGAATTTTAACTGCATAGCGTGGGTATGCCCTGCCAGCATTAAATCGATGTCTGTTTGTGGAAGTACTTCCGTCTCCAGTGGGTAGGGTTATGGCTTAAAAGTATCTGGAACATTCCTTCTGTTCCCCGCATCGCTTCGGGGAGGTCAGCATATTGGGAGAAAAGGCGGTTCTCCTTCGTTTTCAACTCCAATAAGGGCGATACTGTCGCTGCCCTGAATCAGAATCGTATGAGAATTATTCAATAACTTCCAGCCCATAGCGGCTTGTCTTTGCAGGAGATCATTCAGATTATCGTCTTGCTCTTGCTGGCTTTTCCAGCGGAAATAAGGGCCGTAATCATGATTTCCTAAAATGGAGTAGACTCCATCTTTGGCTTTCAGTCCGGCCAGTATATCTTGAAAATCATTCAGTTCGACTGCACGATGATTAACCAGATCTCCGGTAAAGACGATAAGATCGGCCTGTTGCTCATTCACCAGTTTTACTAACTTCTGAATAGCGGAAGCATTTCCCTGCCAACTTCCGATATGAATATCCGACAGCTGAACAATACGGTATCCATCGAAAGCCGATGGAAGCTTGGGCGAGGAATAAGTTACCTCTTTGACGTCAAACTGCGTGCGTCCGATAAAAGACCCGTAGATGACCATTACGATAGAAATCACGGCTAATGTCAGTCCGGTACAGATAAAGGGAATTCGGGGCCACCGTAGCCATTTGTGGAAAGGTATCCCGATAATTGTGCAGAGAGACAGCAATAATTTAGGAGCCGTAAACAGGAAGAAAAAGATGGAAAACCATCCAATAGCCTGTGTATGGCGTTCGGCAAAGGCGTTATTGGAGAAGTAAACCAGATAAAGTAATCCTGTGGATAGCAGGAAAGCAGGCAGCCAGTAGAGGATTCTCAGCCAGCGTTTTGCCGTCAGATGAACGATAAATCTGAGATACAGATAAATGTCTGGTAGAATAAGGAAAATAAGTAAAAAATATAAATAGGCGTTGCAACATAACAGCACGGATATTAAATTTTTAGTTGAAATAGGCGAAGTATCTGACTGGTCAGTTGTCTATGATTTTAAGTTCGTCCAGGTTCTTCTTGATTTCCTGAATACGGTTCAGGAATTTCTTGCGATAAATCCACAAGATCAGCCCCAGGCCCGCTCCCCAAAGCAGGATAAAAAACAGAATGATGGCTTATTCCATATTGCCATATCTGCCAATAAATAAATGAGAGTACCGCCAGTCTAAGGAGGAAAGCAGTGGCAATCAGACGTTCCCGGATCATCCACCGATGGATACGGTTGACACGGCTGATCACTTCTATCAGAGGCATTTCGTCCACTTTCGTCTGTTGTAGAAAACGGGTGGTGGTGATGTCCCAGTAGAGTGCGGGAATCCACGATAGAATGATAATGATATAGATCGGATTCAGTCTGCCGTGCAACAGGACTTCCAGCAGGAATAAGACCAATACCGGCAAAGAAATCAGGATTAGTTTGATATTCAGCCGGGCAATGCCATGGATACCTTTGTCTGCATGTCCTATCAGTTTGCCAAGTTCTTCCTCTTTGATCAGCTCCTTATCTTTTTAAGTGCTCATCCAGGGCATTCCATGATTTTTTCAGTTCTTCCAGTTCCATATATGATTACTCCTTTTTTCATTTTTTTTAGTTTGTCTTTGATACGGCTCAGTTTGGTAGCCACATTGGTCACCGTCAGTCCGGTGATCTCCGCAATATCTTCGTAGCTTTTGTCTTCAAGATAAAGCAGGATAATTGATTTGTCGAGTTGTCCCAGCTGATTGATCATTTGATAAAGTTGCCTCAGCATTTCGTGGATCGGGTCATGTTCCTCTATCATCCAGTCCGCTTCGCGGGTGAGGGTGACGATTTCCGGTACATTCTTTTCTTTGCGGAAAAAAGCTGATACACGTGTTCAGGGCGATGCGGTAAATCCATGTGGACATTTTGCATTCTCTTCTGAACTTGGGATAGGCTTTCCAGAGGTTGAGTATCACATCCTGATAGAGGTCATTGAGCGGGGCGTTAGGATTGGTATATAAGTAACATACCTTGTAGATCACCCGTTCATATTCGCGGATGACCGATAAGAACTCCTGCTCAATAGGGTTGGTTGCCTCTGTTGTTCGTTCTCTCATGAATTAAATGGGTTACTTTTCTGGTTAGTTAGTCGTGCGAAAAGGAGAAAAATCACAAGTAAACGAAAGTTATTGCAGATTGGCAGCCAGGAATTTTCGCATTTCCTCCGTACTTTTTCCCCGACGGCGGGCATAGTCTTCAAGCTGGTCTTCTCCTATCTTTCCGACAGAGAAGTATTCGGCAGCCGGATGGGCAAACATCAGTCCGCAGACCGAAGCATGAGGGTACATGGCACCATTCTCGGTCAGTGTGATTCCTATCTGTTTCATATCCAGCAGTTCGTCCAACAGGAAATTGATGGATTGATCGGGTAGGGACGGGGGTAGCCTACGGCAGGGCGAATCCCTTGATATTTCTCGACCAACAGATCGGGCATTGACAGACTTTCATCTTTGGCGTATCCCCACGCTTCTTTGCGTACATATTCGTGCATCTTTTCCGTAGCAGCTTCTGCCAGACGGTCGGAAAGAGTCTGGACGAGTAAATGCTTGTAGGGATCTTGCTCGTACAGGCCTTCCATATCTGCATCTATGCAAGAAGCAAAGGCACCTATTGTATCCGGAATGCCGGAAGAAAGAGGACGGATAAAGTCACTCAGACAAAGGAACGGACTTCCGTCCCGTTTAGGCGTCTGCTGGCGGAGCAAAGGGAAAACTAGGAATTGATCGGTTTCTTTTTCAATCACCAGGTTATCTCCGTCCGAGTTTGCTTTGCAAAGTTTGAAGATAGTTCTCACTTCATAATCCCTGTCAAGTAAATCCAGCATCCGGTTGGCTTCCTTAAACAGTTGCATAGCTTCGGAAGCCTTGTTGCGGTCTTCTTCCGGAAAAGTAGTCAGCCACGAAGCACGACAGACATCGCAACCGTGAATGTTGGCAATCGCTGCGAAACGAGGTTGGAATCCCCATGCATGGAAAAAGTAAATCCAATTGATGTAGGGGGCGACGTTATGTATCTTATAAGATAAAATCATATGTTTATAAGTGACGAGTTGCTGTTTATCTGAATCTTAATTCTTGTCCGCGATAATTCTCGTCAATGGTTCCGTTATCATATAACAGATGACCGTTCACAAATGTTTTTTCTACCTTCCAGTGGAAAGTATGACCTTCCAGCGGGCTCCATTTACATTTGCTCAGGATGCAGTCTGTGGTAACAGTCCACGCACTGTCGGGGCGAACCAGAACCAGATCCGCCTGATATCCTTTCCGGATAAATCCGCGATTGCGTATCTCGTACATTTGTGCAGGGGCATGAGACATCTTCTCTACTACCTTTTCGATGCTGAAAGCACCCTTGTCTGCCAATTCGAGCATACTGACCAAAGAGAATTGTATGGTCGGCATGCCGGACATGGCTTTTAATGCGCCCCCTTCTTTTTTCGCTCAAGGAGTGCGGAGCATGGTCGGTCGCTATAGCGTCGATCAGACCGCTGTTGACTGCCTCCTGCAAAGCCTTCCGGTCTTCTGCCGTTTTGATGGCAGGATTACATTTGATGCGCGCTCCTAAGGTCTGATAATCTTCTTCGGTAAAAAAATTAGATGAGACACACACGCTTTGGCAGTAATACGCTTCTCTGCTAAAGGTGCTTTGGAGAATAAACTCAGTTCTTTGGCTGTAGAAATATGCATGATATGCAGACGCGCATTGGTCTCGCGTGCCAATTGCACCGCCAAAGCGGAAGAACGGTAACAAGCCTCTTCCGAGCGGATGACCGGATGAAGTGCCAAAGGCACATCGTCACCGTATTCTTTTTATATTTATCCGTATTCTCTTTGATGATTCCCTGATCTTCACAGTGTGCTGCAATCAGTAAATCCGTACCTCCGAAGATATTGCGCAGACTTGCCATCCGGTCTACCAGCATATTTCCCGTACTGGAACCCATAAATAACTTCACCCCACATACCCGGTTTTTGTCCAGCTGACTGAATAACGGATAATTATTGTTGGTCGCTCCGAAATAACAGGAGAAGTTGACAGATGATTTTTCCGCCAGCAAAGCCAGTTTGTCATTCAGTGCCTCCAAAGTTGTGGTCTGAGGATTTGTGTTCGGCATATCCATGATCGAGGTAACTCCTCCGGCTGCCGCGGCATGGCTTTCCGTTGTGATATCTGCTTTATGAGTCAGCCCCGGATCGCGGAAATGTACGTGCTCGTCGATAGCTCCCGGCAAAAGATAACAGCCGGATGCGTCAATCGTTTCGTCACAAGGCATGGCAGCCTCTTGTCCGTCAACTAAGATCTCAGCAATCTTCTCACCTTCAATAACAACAGATCCCGGAACTTTTCTTCCTTCGTTGACAATTACGGCGTTTTTTATCAGTATACGTTTCATTTCTTTTGCGGGAATTTATGGAACCAACTATTTATTTTTAACTTGATCACTCCGAATATGGCTTCTCCAAAGATACTGCTGTTCATCTTGGAGGTTCCCAACTCACGGTTAATGAAGATGACGGGGACTTCTATGATCTTGAATCCGCATTTGTAAGCAGTGAACTTCATCTCGATCTGAAAAGCGTAGCCTTTGAAGCGAACATGATCCAGATCGATTGTTTCCAGCACCTGACGGCGGTAGCATACAAATCCGGCAGTCGTATCATGCACCGGAATACCGGTAATGAAGCGGACATACTTGGAGGCAAAATAAGACATCAGCACCCGTCCCATCGGCCAGTTGACTACATTCACGCCGCTTACATAACGGGAGCCGACAGATACGTCTCCTCCTTCTTTTGCACAAGCTGCGTACAAACGGGGCAGATCATTCGGGTTATGGCTGAAATCGGCATCCATCTCGAAGATATATTCGTATGCGTGCTCCAACGCCCACTTGAATCCTGCGATGTAAGCAGTACCCAATCCTAGCTTCCCTTTGCGCTCGATCATAAAGAGGCGTTCGGGGAATTCCTGTTGCAAAGTTTTCACAATGCTTGCAGTGCCGTCCGGAGATCCGTCTTCTATAACCAGTATATGGAATACCTTGTCTAAACCGAAAACGGCACGGATAATATTTTCTATGTTCTCCCGTTCATTATAGGTCGGGATAATAACGATGCTATCTGATAATTGCATAGAAGTCCTATTTTTAAGACAAATGTAGTGCTTTTCCTTTAGTTATAAAGGGACTAAGGATAATTTAACGCGTTGGCATTTGTTCCCCGGTGTGAAACTATTGGTTTCATGCCTTGAAACTTTTAGTTTCAACCTTTGAAACCAATAGTTTCAAGGCATGAAACAATCTTGCAGAAGAAAACTTCGGTGTGACTATATCAATCCCGGTTCTTTTTTCGTACTTTTGCGGTGAAATTTTATAGCTATGACAATAACTGAGTTGCAACAACAATATGCCGCTCATCCTAATACGGCAGTCATGGAACGACTGCTGAAGGATGCGTCCGTTCAAACTATTTTTTGCGGGGGCTTATGTGCTTCTTCCGCTTCTCTTTTCTCTTCTGTATTGGTGAAACAAGATGTGTGTCCGTTTGTCTTTGTACTGGGCGATCTGGAAGAGGCGGGCTATTTTTATCATGACCTGACACAAGTGCTGGGAACAGAGAAAGTGTTTTTCTTCCCGTCTTCATTCCGCCGTTCCATCAAGTACGGACAAAAGGATGCGGCCAACGAGATTCTGCGTACAGAAGTACTGAGCCGGTTGCAGAAAGGAGAAGAAGGTTTGTGCATCGTTACCTATCCGGATGCGCTGGCAGAGAAAGTGGTATCCCGCAAGGAACTGAGCGATAAGACCTTGAAACTGAATGTGGGAGAGAAGCTGGACACGACCTTTATCACAGACATGCTGCATAGCTACGGTTTCGAATATGTAGATTATGTGTACGAGCCGGGACAATATGCCGTTCGGGGTAGTATCATTGATGTCTTTTCGTTTGCTTCGGAATATCCTTATCGTATTGACTTTTCGGAGACGAAGTAGAGAGTATCCGTACATTTGAAGTAGAGTCGCAGTTGTCCCGTGAGAGGAAAGAGGGAGTGGCTATAGTCCCTGACCTGGCAGTGACGGGAGATGTGACAACTTCTTTTCTTGATTTCATTCCTAAAGAAACCGTTTTGGCGATGCGTGACTTCCTTTGGTTGCGCGAGCGTATCCAGGTAGTGCACGATGAGGCTTTGACGCCACAGGCTATTGCCGTGCAGGAAGCCGAAGAAAATGGCGGTATCACGCTGGAAGGCAAGCTGATTGACGGCAGTGAATTTACGGTACGTGCCCTTGATTTCCGCCGGATGGAATTTGGAAATAAGCCGACCGGTACGCCGGATGCAAAGATCTCTTTCCATACTTCCGTACAACCTATTTTTCATAAGAACTTTGATTTGGTGGCCGGTTCTTTCAAGGACTACCTTGAACAGGGATATTCACTTTATATCTGTAGTGACAGTACCAAGCAGACTGACCGTATCAGAGCTATCTTTGAAGACCGGGGAGATAAGATTCAGTTTACTCCTGTAGTACGTACGATACATGAAGGCTTTGTGGATCATACGCTGCATCTGTGTATTTTTTACGGATCATCAGCTGTTCGACCGTTTCCATAAGTACAACTTGAAAAGTGACAAGGCCCGTTCGGGTAAGGTCGCTCTGTCCCTCAAAGAATTAAATCAGTTTACTCCGGGTGATTATGTGGTTCACACGGATCATGGTATCGGTCGTTTCTCCGGTTTGGTACGTATTCCGAATGGAGATACTACGCAGGAAGTGCTGAAACTTGTCTTTCAGAATGAGGATGTCGTGTTCGTTTCCATCCATTCCCTTCATAAAGTTTCCAAATATAAAGGTAAGGACGGAGAAGCTCCGCGACTGAACAAACTGGGTACCGGTGCCTGGGAGAAACTGAAAGACCGTACGAAGGCGAAAATTAAAGATATTGCCCGCGACCTCATTAAACTATATTCGCAGCGCCGTCAGGAAAAGGGTTTCTCTTACAGCCCCGACAGCTTCTTGCAGCGTGAACTGGAAGCCTCCTTTATCTATGAAGATACGCCGGACCAAAGTAAGGCAACGATGGAGGTGAAGGCCGATATGGAAAGCGACCGTCCGATGGATCGCTTGGTGTGCGGAGATGTGGGTTTTGGAAAGACAGAAGTAGCGATCCGTGCAGCGTTTAAAGCCGTAGCCGATAATAAACAGGTGGCGGTCCTTGTGCCGACGACCGTCCTTGCCTATCAGCATTTCCAGACATTCCGCGAACGTTTGAAGGATCTGCCCTGCCGGGTAGAATATTTGAGCCGTGCCCGTACGGCAGCTCAGTCAAAGCCGTATTGAAAGGACTGAGGGAAGGAGAAGTCAGTATTCTTATCGGCACCCACCGTATTTTAGGAAAAGATGTTCAGTTTAAAGATTTAGGCTTGCTGATCATTGATGAAGAGCAGAAATTCGGAGTCTCTGTGAAGGAGAAGCTGCGACAGCTAAAGGTGAATGTGGATACATTGACCATGACTGCCACGCCGATTCCACGTACGCTTCAGTTCTCGCTGATGGGAGCCCGCGACCTGAGTGTAATCTCTACGCCTCCGCCTAACCGCTATCCGATTCAGACAGAAGTACATACCTTTAATGAGGAAGTGATTACGGACGCGATTAATTTTGAGATGAGCCGCAACGGTCAGGTTTTCTTTGTCAACAACCGGATTGCGAACCTTCCGGAACTGAAAGCGATGATCGAACGTCATATTCCCGATTGCCGTGTTGCCATCGGGCATGGACAGATGGAGCCCACACAGCTGGAACAGATCATTTTTGACTTTGTCAATTATGACTATGATGTGCTTTTGGCGACTACTATTATAGAGAGCGGTATCGATATTCCGAATGCCAATACGATCATCATCAACCAAGCGCAGAACTTTGGTCTGAGTGACCTCCATCAGATGCGTGGACGGGTAGGGCGCAGTAACAAAAAAGCCTTTTGCTATCTGCTGGCGCCTCCGTTGAGCAGTCTGACGGCAGAAGGAAAACGACGCTTGCAGGCGATTGAGAACTTCAGTGATTTGGGGAGTGGCATCCATATCGCTATGCAGGATTTGGATATACGTGGAGCCGGAAACCTGCTTGGAGCAGAACAGAGTGGCTTCATTGCCGATCTGGGGTACGAAACGTATCAGAAAATCCTTGCCGAAGCAGTTCATGAACTGAGGAATGATGAGTTTGCAGAATTGTATGCAGATGAAATAAAGGGAGAAGGTCAGATCAGTGGAGAAGAATTTGTAGACGAATGTCAGATAGAAAGCGATCTTGAACTTCTGTTGCCGGCCACCTATGTGACGGGCAGCAGCGAGCGTATGTTGCTTTACCGCGAACTGGACGGACTGACGTTGGATAAAGACGTGGATGCCTTCCGTTTCCGCCTGGAAGACCGCTTCGGACCTGTTCCGCCGGAAACGCAGGAATTGCTTCGCATCGTTCCCCTCCGTCGCTTGGCGGCGCGACTGGGAGTGGAGAAGGTCTTCTTGAAGGGTGGACGTATGACGTTATTCTTTGTCTCCAATGCGGATAGTCCGTTCTATCAGAGTCAGGCGTTTGGCAAAATGATAGATTACATGATGAAATATACCCGTCGCTGTGACCTGCGTGAGCAGAACGGCCGACGGAGTATGCTGATAAAGGATGTGACTAATGTGGAAACTGCCGTTAGTGTGTTGCAGGAGATTGTAGCGTTGCCGGTGAAAGAACTGGATGATCATTAATTGATAAATAATAGGAGCAATGTTTGTTTTTATATTCAAAAATGCTTATCTTTGATCTAAAGACACAGATAAGAACAAGTAAGAGCCATTTAAAATCTAAAAAAGAATGAATATGAAAAACATGCTGACATTGATCGTCCTATTATCATCGTGGTTAACGGTGTATTCGCAAGAGAGTTATACGGAAGCTGAACTCAAACAGAAATGTGATTCTATTGTAGAAGAAGCTAATACTTTGTACAGATATGAAACGGCTGCCTGGAATTTCACTGATATGATCTTTGCCAAACCGGGGGTAATTGAAACAATTCAGAATATTCTGACTTACCACCAGGGCGATTCTATTAAATGTGTTGCTATTGATAAGCAGTCTTATTGTATCTATGAGGCAACTTTTTCTTAATGAATCAGCTCCATGTTCGGAAGTAACTACCCGCAGGAACTTAACAGAACAGGAAATACTTTTGGCTAAGATAAAAGAAAAGATACGGAGTGAACTTGCTGACCATGAAAAATATCCAATTTATCGCTACGATAATTATCCTCTGAATTGGGATCTCATACCATTTGCAGATGGATATAAATTCTATGCTATTTCAGGAGTATCTAAAGGGCGTGCCATACCTTTCGGCAATGATTACTTATTTATTGCTAATAAAGAAGGAGAAATTCAATCGTGGAGGAAATTTCATTCCGGTCTTCTTCCGGTAGAAGTTACAGAACAAATGCCAATGATTGCTTTTCCTGTTCACTCGCATTTGAAATATGAACCATTCATTTCAGCTACTGATATTTGTACATTTAGATTATATTATAATAAAACCGGTAGTACTAAGTTCGCTGTATATTCTACAGCTCTTTCCATGTATTTCGTCTATGAGTTAGCTACCAATACCATCACTCCGACAAAGGATATAAATTTTAATTCGACACCTCTTTCTGAAAAGGCTGCTCCATGATTTATTTATCATGATTGGAAAGAGAACAGGAAGGTATTAGTAAAAGTATATTGTTCATTATAAATGTATGAATATATTTTCGTCTGATGCTTTTCTTCTGTCATCTGTGATTTTTGTTTTCTCTTTCTTATACAAGTTGCTTCATAAACTCACATCACGTTTATAATAAATAGTGAGGACGTTTATTATGAACGGGTCCCAAGTTTATTATAAACTATATTTTGCTAAATTCTTCGGAATGAGAGGAATTAATTAAACAAAATGGGGTGAAATCCTTGCGGACTTCACCCCATTCTTACTCCTTACAATGCACTCTCATACATGTAAATTATATCTTTATGTCTTTATATTTGTACATTTCATGCTTTTAATTCCGGATTTGTTTCTACAAATATACGAAATTTAAAAGGCAAAGTCAATAGGGAAGCCGTTTTAATGGTTTCATTTGTTTCTCTTTCCGTATAACTTGTCTATCAGATCCTGTCGGCCGATACGTCTTAACTCATTCAGAATATTCTTTCGTTCTTCCGGCTTATACCAGAAGAAGAATTGTCGTTGTGCCAGTTTCTCCCGTTGTGTTTTGGCACTGAATACAGGCTCCAGTGTATAGGGATGAAATCCGCTGTACCATGCTTCGGTGGCTACAGTCATCGGAGTAGGGGTAAAGTCCTGCACTTGCTCCAGATGAAAGTCCAGCCGCTTGGTGATAACAGCCAGTTCCGCCATCTCTTCTTCCTTGCAGCCGGGGTGTGAAGAGATAAAGTACGGTATAAGTTGCTGACGCAGATTCTCTTCCCGGTTGATACGGTCGAATATTTTTTTGAAAGTTTCAAACTGTTCGAATGAAGGTTTGCGCATGATGGATAATACCCGGTCGCTGGTATGCTCTGGAGCTACTTTCAATCGTCCGCTCACATGATTGACAATCAACTCGCGTGTGTATTCAGCCGTGCTGCGATTGGTGGCGGCGTCTTTACTCTGATGGAGCAATAAGTCGTAGCGCACTCCACTGCCGATAAATGATTTTTTTATGCCGGGGATGGCATCTACCGCTTTGTATATGTCCAATAACGGGCGATGGTCCGAATTAAGATTCGGGCACACTTTGGGATGAATACATGACGGGCGTTTGCACTTTTTGCATATTGCTTCATCTTTACCCTTCATCTGATACATATTGGCGGAAGGGCCTCCAAGGTCACTTAAATACCCTTTGAAGTCGGGCAACTGCATCACCTCCTTTACTTCCTTCAAGATAGACTCCTTGCTGCGGCTGACGATAAACTTCCCCTGATGTGCGGAAATGGTGCAGAATGCACAACCGCCGAAGCATCCCCGATGGATGTTGACGGGAGAACTTTATCATGTCATATGCGGGAATCCGCTTTCCTTTGTATTTAGGATGGGGAAGGCGGGTATAGGGCAGATCGTACGAATGGTCAAGTTCTTCCTGGCTCATCGGAGGATAAGGAGGATTGACAACGACCACTTTATTATCTACCTCTTGTGTGATACGGGAAGCCGCATATTTATTGGATTCTTCTTCGATGTGCCGGAAATTGCTGGCCTGTTTCTTTTTGTCAGCCAGACACTCTTCATGTGAGTAAAGCTGAATATCGTCTGCGGCAGGAGTCCACTCTGTCGCACGGCAGAGATAGGCTGTCTGAGGGATGGTTCCCGCTATTTTCTTGAGTTCACCGGCTGTCAATGAAGCATCCTCCGCAGGAAGCAGTTCCTTCATTTTCCGGGTTAGTTCTACAATCGGCTTTTCTCCCATACCATAGATCAGTAAGTCTGCGCCACTATCGCATAAGATACTTTTCTGAACTTTATCCTGCCAGTAATCATAATGACTCAGACGGCGCAAACTCGCTTCAATGCTTCCTAATATAACGGGAACGTCCGGATAGAGTCTTTTTAGAATCTGACTGTATACGATGGAAGGATACTCTGGACGCATATCCGGACGACCGTCCGGAGTGTATGCATCCTCACTGCGCAGACGCTTGTTGGCAGTGTATTTGTTAACCATCGAGTCCATACTTCCGGCAGAGATGCCGAAGAATAATCGGGGACGACCCAGCTTTCTGAAGTCACGCAGGTCATCACGCCAGTTGGGCTGGGGGATGATCGCAACTTTCAAACCTTCCGCTTCGAGGATACGTCCGATGACGGCAGCGCCAAATGAGGGATGGTCTACGTAAGCATCACCGCTGAAAAGAATGACATCCAGTTCATCCCATCCGCGGAGTTCCACTTCTTTCTTGGTGGTAGGTAACCAATCGGTCAATCGATATTCTTTCATGCCGCAAAGATACGGATAATAAAAAACATCCCAATGATTTTTTTATTCATTGGGATGTTTAACTTCAATCATTAAGATGTTTTTTTAAAACTTCTCATTGATTGTAAATTGCAATGTCATTTGCTCTCCGTCATAGATATCACGAAAACCGATGCTTTGCTCGGAAAGATATTCCTTTAAGTCCTGGAAAGCATCTGCATGATTCATGATAATTTCGAGCGTTTCACCGAAAGGAGCCTCGCATATAGCTTTGATTGCAGGAATCAAAGGACTGTAAGCTGTTGTTCCGCAGGTATCTACCGTAATCATTATTCTTCCTCCTCTTCCGCATCCTGAGTGGAAAGCCAGGTGAGATAGAGCTTGATGAGTTGTTGCAGGCCGAATGCTTTCATGTTATTGTGATAAATAACATCTATGCAAAGATCCAGCAATTCTTTACTGTCCTCTTCCTGACTGGCAATCAGGGAACGAATATTTAGTTTCAGTTTATCCAGTACGGGTTCGTCTACAATTCCGGTACTATCGATGAGATGGCGGAATAAGGCATATTTCTCGATTGTTTTCAGATTTTCGCTGGACACCTCTATGCTGCGTGTACCGCTAGGGTTTGCTTGTATAGTATACATCGTTTTTTAGTTTTAAGGGTTATTACTAGGAGCAAAGATAGAATTTAAAATGAAAAACGGATTAAAAAAGCCCGGATATTTTTATCCGGGCTTTCAGAAAATAAATCTTATATCCGTGAGTACTTTATTTCTGAGTAAAGAAACCTAGTATCCCTGCCATAATGCTGGCTCGATCTGTTTCCGACTGAATGCTTTCGAAAGGAAAGCCGAGTACGAAGGTGCGATAGTCCGCCCCTTTGTAAGCAATGCCTGCCGACTGATTGCCAAGTGCATAAGTAAATACTGGAAATGCGGGAGCTACCGGAACGATGCGGTCCGGTGCCGTAACAGCATAACTGGTCTCATTGGGCAAGCGGGGGATCGTGATGCTGCGTCCTAATCCATTGATTTGACCGGAGCTTTTATCTGTCAGACTGTTCTGATAATCGTATTTCAAAACTTTCTCTGTAAACTCCCGGTTCCCTTGTGTTCCGCTCATGTCACTTCCCACATACGCACCGCTGACGAACAAGTTACCTCCTGACTGGCAATAGCTTGTAATCAGTCTTTGCATCGGTGAAGAGAATGTTTTGTAATATGCTTTGGCTATCGGGTCTTCCTTTTCAAGTCCGAGTATATAGTCTACGATCGGGTAATCTTCTAAAGTGACGATTCCATTCTCTACCGCTTCGTCGCTGCACGAAACAAAACTGTATTTCCCTGCTGCCTGAATGGCTTTTCCATGAATGAAAGGATAATCAAACGTATTTCCTGCTATCTCCATGCCTTCCAGTTCTCTGCCGCTATGTCCCAGGCTGCCTTCTCCTTCTTTTCCGGCTTGTGAACGGTTGAATCCGCTCTGTGCCCCACAAAAAGAGATATTGGACAAATAAGGCACTCCCGGATCCTGTTCCAGATCAAATCCGGCTTTGTCCGGTGGTGTGTTAATGACAGCCGGACCGCTGACTCTGTCGAATCCATTGATAATCAAGATTCTCTCTCGTTCACGTTTTGCCTTATAAGCCGAAAGAATTTCAGAAGGAAAACTTTCTCCTCCCCGGTTTACGGCTGTCACTTTGAACGAATAGACAAGTCCCGGTTCTACTTTGACATTGTAATAGGGTTTGCTGACCAGAGTTCCGTTGTCGAATCCTCCGTATCCGATGCGTGTATATACCATATATTCCCGTGGACGGGCTGTCGGTTCCAGCGGATCGTCTTCCCCTTTCCAAGTAAGTTCCAGTGTATTTTTCTTTTTTCCGAAATGGATAGCGAAGTTGCTGACCGGAAGAGGTTGTACTACATAGTCTTTGCCATGTTGACTGTTTATAAATTGCAGGATACCTTTGTAGATAGCACGTCCTACGGTAAACTTGAAATTCGGATTATGACCGAGCTGCATATCTGCAAAGTTCTGATGAGAGAGCAATTCGATAATCGTGGAAGGAGTAGCAGGAAGTCGTGTCTCACTGTAATTCCGGTTCCACATGCTGCGGCGTGTCCATGGTAGATTGTAGTTCGTACGAATATCTTTCTGAATTTGAGTCAGCAGGATATCCGCAAGATCACGTGAAGCATATCTGTCCATTCCCGAATTTAGTTTGCCATTATTGAAATCGGTGGTATAGATGCCGAGCGAACCGATGATTTCATTGTCTTTACTGCATCCTGCGTCACTATGAAGTGCCATAGTCATTTCCAGAGGTACACCTAAACCCGCTTGTCCCGGATTATAGACAGAGCCTCCCGACAGATAGTTGATTGTATTGGAACGTGTATTGATATCGTCTGTATAATCGTTTTCTCCTTTACGCCCGGCATATACATCGTATGGCATACCGGCCCACTGGGATGAATATCGTGCTCCTTCCAGATAACGGGGAAGTCCGCTTATTTTTCCTCCTCGTGAGATATTACCCATTCCGCCTCCGAAGCGTACGGCATCTGCACACACTACGCCATGCTCGCTACTTTCATTACTAAGCACAACCATACCGTAGTCATTATTTCCTTTGTCAAACTCAAAAGTTCCGAGATACACCCAAGTACCGCCGCCTATTTTCTGATTGACCTTAAATTCCGTGACACCCCCATTATGAAAGACGAGGTATTTGGCATCGCTCACGCTATTGGGTAGTGTCTGATATGAAACATAGACCGCATATTTTCCGGTTGCCGGCAGGGTAGGTACCCATTCGGCAAAAGCCTGATCCTTATTCTTTTTTTTCTTCTTTTCTGTTTGAATATATCGGCTGGTACCGTCAGTGAAAGGGTTTTCCCCATCTTTGTAAATGGCTTTTTTCTGGGCGAATCCTTTCACGGAAGTAGTCGTCCAGCGTGCTTTCTTACTGCCTACTTCCAAATAAAGGGAAGCATTCGGAGTATCGTTGTCAACGATGATTTCATTCTTTTGTGTATCCCGTTCGCGAGGAGTATACACTATGGCACCAGCATTTTCCAACATCGGAATGACATATGGAAGAATGAAAGACTGAGTGAACATATCTTCTGTAGTGCAGAATAATCGGGGGCGTTGCCATCCCCATTCGCCTTTGTCATTCTTATAGTAATTACCGTGACTTTGCCAGAGGGCAATATGCCGGTCCTGCAATCCTCGGGATATCTCATTGGGGCGGGAAGTGTTTTTCACCCATGGAGCACCTTTGTATTCGGTGTTCAGCGCCATTCGTTCTTTATCTTTTTTCTTGCTTCTGTATAAGTTGGGAATTAATTCTTCAATGGGCTTTCCATCTGCATAAATGGTGATCTGATAATAGTTTACCGGACCGGGGAGCAGTTCTTTCATCTGATTGTAGATGGTTTCTACTGTTTCCGGCAGAAATGGCTGGTAGGCGAAGCTTTCCGAAGCATAAATCTGAATGGTTCTGCGGTCATAATCAATATCGAAACTGTTCAGCTTCGGTGTACTGATTTTTAGCTGTCGCTGTGTATTTGGCAAAGTAATCCGTTAACCGCTCTTTTATATTTCTCTCAATGTCCTGAGCGAAGAGAAGACTGGTGCCCATTGTCAGGCACAGAAGAAAGACTATTATTTTTTTCATCGTTCCACTCTTTTAGGTTGCATCCTATGATTATCTATGTCCGCCACTTTCCCCTTGATGGCATTTCCCCTTTTGGAAGGAGAATACGAAATGAATCTCGCATTCATGTAAGTCCATTGCATTCTGTGGCAAAATCTCCTGCAAAAATAAACAAAAAAAGAAGTGGGAAGTATCGAACTGCCCACTCTTCTTTGATTGTTTTATATTCTATTAATTAAGAATTTTCTTTCTTATAGAGGAATGTATTCTACAAATGCCTCCATTGCCTCATACGATGCCAGTCCTAACTGATCATACAACGTTGCTGTGCCACGGTTACGGTCTTCGCTACGTTGCCAGAACAGACGTTCGTCATTACCCAAGAACGGAGCGCTTTCCATCTGCGACTGGTGTTTCAGGATAGAATTACGTTTTGCGCGGAGTTCTTCCGGACTGATAGGCACTGCCATTTCAATGTTCTCAATTTCCCATTCAGCCCACGCACCACGATACATCCAGATACGACAGTCTTTTAACCATTTGGCTCCTTCTTCTTTTTCAAGATCGACAGCAGCGAATACGGCATCCGTACATACACGGTGTGTGCCATGCGGGTCAGCCAAGTCTCCGGCTACGAAAATCTGATGAGGCTTCACTTCACGAAGTAGGTTGCGTACGATCTCTACGTCAGCCTCGCTAATCGGATTTTTCTGAATCTTACCGGTTTCATAGAACGGCAAGTCAAGGAAATGTACCCGATCTAACGGAATATTATTGTAAGAAGAAGCGGTACGGGCTTCACCACGACGAATCAAACCTTTGATAGTCAGAATGTCACGGCTGTCCATATCACCGTCTTTCTTTTCTTTCAGGAATTTGCGTATTTCTGCATATTTCTCGCTGATTACCAAGTCTTCGCTGTTATTGAAAATCTGATTGAATCCGTTAATGAAATGCATGAAACGAACCACTTCCTCATCACCTACGGCAATGTTACCGGAAGTTTCGTAAGCTACGTGTACTTCATGCTTCTGTTCTACCAGGCGGCGGAGGGTTCCACCCATGGAGATAACGTCGTCATCCGGATGCGGAGAGAAGATAACCACACGTTTCGGATACGGTTTGGCACGTTCCGGACGGTAGGTATCATCAGCATTAGGTTTGCCACCCGGCCATCCGGTGATGGTATGCTGCAAGTCATTGAAAATCTTGATATTTACATTGTAAGCAGAACCAAACAATGCCAGAAGTTCGCTCAGACCGTTTTCGTTGTAGTCCTTGTTGGTCAGCTTCAGAATCGGTTTGCCTGTCAACTGGCACAGCCATACGATAGCGCTGCGGATCAGTTTATCATTCCACTCGCAGGATGTTACCAGCCATGGACGTTGAATGCGTGTTAAGTTCATGGAAGCCGAAAGGTCGATCGCTACATGAGCATTGTTGTGAGTTTGCAGATAAGATGCAGGAATAGTGTCGCTAATCGGACCTTCCACACATTCTTTGATCATTGCTGCCTTATTTTCCCCCCATGCCAGCAAATATACCTTTTTAGCGCCAAGAATGGTGGATACACCCATTGTGATAGAGCTGATCGGAGTATTTTCTATCGTTCCGAAAATCTTGGATGCTTCGTTGCGCGATGCATTGTCCAATAAGATCAGACGTGTGGTAGAGTTCAGACGTGAACCCGGTTCGTTGAATGCGATATTACCTACACGACCGATACCAGCAGGGCAATGTCAATACCTCCGAAACTTTCGATGCGCTGTTCGTACAGACGGCAATATTCAAAGATCGTATCTTTGGCGATAGTTCCGTCGGGAGTGAATATATTCTGTTTGTCAATATCGACATGATCCAGCAACATTTCCTTCAAAGCATTAAAGTTGCTGTTGATAGCATCGGCAGTCAACGGATAGTATTCATACATATTAAATACGATCACGTTACGGAAGCTCAGTCCTTCTTCCTTATGCATGCGGATCAGTTCCGAATAGACATGGCTGGGTGAGTTACCTCCGGGGAGTGCTAGTACGCAAAAGCGTCCTGCTTTCTGTTTTTCGCGGATGGTTTGTGCTATTTCGCAAGCAATGTAGTTAGCCCCTTCTTCTACAGACTCATAAATGTCTGTAGGTATTTTCTCGAGTCTTGTCAAGACTGATTTTTCAAATGCATTCTCCGGTCTGTAGTATCTGGGGGAGACCCTGTGGAGAGTGATTTGAGAACTAAGATTTGTTTTCATAAAGTTGTTAATTAAGTTATGTAAGATTAGAGTCCTTACGACTGTATTTTCACGACAAAGATACAAAAGAAGTCTATATAATTAACTACTAACTTCTAGGTATTGTTGCACCTTCAAATCGTTTTTAACATTTGTTTTATCACGAATGGCGGAGTTGGAATTCGTCTGCATCTTTCCATACCGGAAACTTTTCTCTGAACTGATGAAGTGCGGTCAGATGAAGCGTAGCGGTTGCTATGCCCTCCGTTTCGTCGGGCACGGAAGCCGCTTCTTCTCCGAGCGCTGAATAGATTTTACTTCCTCCGTTGTATTTCAGATGATATCCGTCTATACCTACTCTGTTGACCCCGCATACGTAACACTGATTTTCCAAGGCACGGGCACGAAGCAGTGTATCCCATGCCAGACGGCGGGGATAGGCCAATTTGCTACATATATTAATAGGTCATATTGATTGGCTACGTTCCGGCTCCACACCGGAAAACGAAGATCGTAGCATACAAGCAGGCAGATATTCCAGCCACGGTAAGGGATAATCAGACGTTCATCGCCTGCCGAGAAATGTTCTGCCTCACGTCCCATGCGGAACAGATGGCGTTTATCATAATAGAATTCTTCTCCTTCCGGCGTCAGAAAGAAAGCGCGATTGTAATATCTTCCGTTGTCTACAGTGATATAACTCCCGCAGATGGCCACTTGAAACAAAGAAGCCCATTGTTTCAGTGCTGTAATCGTCTCACCGGAATTTGCTTCCGCCAGCATATCACTCTGCATACTGAATCCTGTAGAAAACATCTCCGGTAAAACAACAATCTCCGTTGTTCCACGGAGACTTTGCAGCTTCTCGTGGAGCAAACGGAGATTTTCTTGTTTGTTTTCCCAAACGATATCGGTTTGTACTATGGAAATACGAATCGAATCCATGATGCCTGTTTTAAGTAATAGGGAATAAGTAATAGGTAATAAGGAATAAGTAATAGGTAATATACCATGCGGAGCAGCATTTCAGCAGCTACGATTAATACTTAATACCTATTACTTATTACTTTATTCTTAAAGTTCTCCAAGTGCAAAATTCTCAGGATGTTTTCCTTTGAAATCCTTGAAGTACAGTTTGATTTCCCGCATATCTTTATTAAGATCTCCCGTCGGCATAATTGCTTTAGTGGACGTTATGGTCTTTGTACTATAGTCAATACCGATCAGAACGATAGGTACTTGAGCCTTAAGGGCGATGTAATAAAACCCTTTTTTCCAGTTCGGGTTCGCCTTGCGGGTTCCTTCGGGTGTGATAGCCAGATGAAACTTTTTGCATTCAGCAAAATGATGAACCATCTGGTCGACCAACGAAGTTTTCCGACTACGGTCTACGGGAATTCCGCCTACAGCTTTAAAAATAATTCCTAACGGAAAAAAGAACCACTCTTTTTTCATCATGAAACTTGTTTTACGGCCTAGTGCTCCATAAAACAGTTTTCCAATAAATAAATCAAGGTTCGTTGTGTGTGGTGCGGCACATATCACGCATTTATCATAATTAGGTACCGTAACGTTTGTCTTCCACCCTAACAGGCGGTAATAGATAAAGCTATAAATTGCTTTCTTCATTCTGATCTTTAGTTCAATTTTCCGATGGCCTCAATAATCTCGTTAACTTTTGCATTGAAATCTACTCGGAATTTCTTATAAAAGCCTTTCACATTGCCCGGCTCTGTATGGCTGATGCGGCTGACAAATTCATCCTGCATTCTTAAAACTTCAGCCATCAGTTCATCAGCTTTAGCCTTGTCAGTACCAGGGATAAACATACTATTGATTAAGCACTCGGTGAATAATTCTCCTGCGATATAATTGACGTTCTTTTTAAGTTCTCTTCTACTTGCCATAATATTTACATTTAATGGTGAATAATAAAAAATTACTTGGGGTAAAGATAGGGACTTTCTTTGATTCTAGCGAATAAATGGATTGAATTTTTTCCTTTTTTACTATTTGCTCTCTAAGTGTATCCTGCTTGGATATACAACTGACTAATCAACCGGATTTTGAAATGTTGAATTAAAATTGAACGGATTTGAATGAAA
>VOFJ01003672.1_pt1 | contig 21222 bp, 38 predicted proteins | sample 5384081 | NCBI WGS metagenome assembly VOFJ01 (sample SAMN12384729, study PRJNA508395) | human gut metagenome | isolation source: healthy gut I | host: Homo sapiens | reverse complement strand
TTCACATGACGATGTGTGTCAACGGTCTATTTTTCCGTATTTACTTGTTAATCTCGGTATGACAAACTGGAAGTTATCGCTTTACTTTTTGTTGTATCTTAGCCAAAATACTTTCTATTACAAGTGTTACTGTTATAAAGGCTCCTACAAGGGTATAGTAGTTTAAGCCATACATCAATGGCAAAAGAGAAATAACTACTGTAATAATGGAAAGGACAAACAATGCTTTGAGAACACCTTTCTTCTTCAATGAAAACAGTGAAAGTAAGAAGATGGCAACAGTAAGTGTGGCTGTAATAAGTGGAGCAAAATTTGCATAACCAAACGGTGTAAGGCTAAAGTATGAGAATGTTTCTTTTGACTCTTTCTGTTGGAGATGTTGCAAAAATACAAACTGCTCCCAAAGGGTAATAATTCTAACACTATTGTTAAAGCTGGCAAAACCGCTAAGCAGACTTTCTTCATGTTGTATATCTCCTTTCAAATTTCGATTTGTTGATATCAAACTTGCTGGCGGCGAACAGCATTTCATGCTGTTTGCGGACGGCAAGTCCACAGGGATAGCCGCTTTAGCGGCGCAAGGGGGTGTAGCCCCTTGTACGGAACGAAGTGACGAAACATGCTCGGTCGGGCAGTTTTCTTCTGCTGACCGGGAATGAAGCTCCGCAGGACGCACTACTCTCGACAGAGAGTATAGAAGTGCGCCCTTTAGTTCCTAAAGGGATTTTATCAGTTCGCCAAACTGGAATTTAACTGTCTTTGCTAAAAAAATCCCTATAACATTGAATAAATCCTACAGGTATTAAAAATCCCAAGACGCCCACATAATACCAATGTATATCAGCTCTAAACCTGCAAGAATCATTAAAGAGCAATACCTAAGAGCATTAAACTGTTACCAAACATAATTTTTTTCATAATGTTTTCCTCCACAACTTCCGATTTGTTGCTCACTTTTCGTATTCAAATTATACCATAAAACTTGTGAACATTTCTACCGCAACTTTGGACTATATGAGAAAAGTCCGAACAGTTTTCTGCCCGGACTTCCTCGCTCAATCGTAAATCAATTCCGCTTTCACAATCTCCTCTGCCTGTGCCTTGCAAGCGTTCATCTGCCGCACCCATTCCATTTGGTTTTCGGCTTTCAGCCTTTCGGTCACGCCGTACTGCTTTGCCAGTTGCGGCACGATCAGCTCCATTCGATTTCGTGCCGCTTCGTCAATCTCGGCGCAATGCTCAAAGAGCTTGTCGGATAGCACCAGCTCATTGAACAGTATCGGGCGGTGCATTTCCAGATACGCTTTGCGGAGTCTGCCGTAGTGCCCGAGGGGCTTGTCTTGCGGACAATGATGTTCGGGATAAGATAATCACCGTTCTGTCTATAAGTGATGTTCATGCTGTTTGTACTCCTTTCATCGGCTCTCTCTGCGGTAAACTGCTGACAGGGACGAACACTCCCTTTGCAATGTCCTCCGCACGAATAGCGGCTTTCTTGGCTTCGATTTCTGCCTTTTTTCTCCCCTTGATTTTGTCCTCGTATCGCTTCTGCGCTCCGCTGGCTTTCCGCTTCAAGTAGTTCTGATGAAGCCTGTCCTTGCGTTCCTCACGCTTGCGGATTTCCTCTAATTCCTCCGGGGTAAGCTCCACTTCGCCAAACGCAGGGGGAACGAAACGACCCACGAAATTGAAGTAAATCTCGACCTCCTGTGTGGTCTGTATACTGCCTTTGCGGTCACGTCACGCTCCATGCACAAGGATTTTCTCGATAAACTCGTTGAGCATGGCAATGGTCAGCTTGTCGAAGTTCTCGTACTTGTCAATCAGAGCGATAAAACGGTCAGCGTCCTTTTCGTGCTTCTCATAGCTCTTGACAGCCTTTTCCAGAACAGAGATTTCAGCGGTAAGCTCGGACTGTTCCTTTTCGTATTGAGCGTCCAGAGTGGCGTATCTGCTGTCGGACAGCTTGCCTAAAATGTTGTCCTCATAGATTTTGCAGAGCAGGACTTCCAGCTCGGAAACTCTCTGCTTTGCTGTGGCAAGGCGTGTGCGCTGTTTTCTGACCTCTGCCGTCTGCTGGCTGGACTGCGCTTCCTGCACCACACGGACAAACTCGGCTCGGTCATGCTTGGCATACTTTGCAATAGCTTTGAGCATTTCGGAGACAAGGGACAGTACCACATCTTCATTGATACGGTGCTGTGTCGTGCAGAGCTTTCCAACTGGGACTTTGCTGTATTGGGAACAGGTATATTGAGAAATGCGCTTGCCGTTGTTGGTGCGGTGGACATACATCTTGCCGCCGCAATCGGCACAATAAAGCAAGCCTGTGAGGGGAGCTGCTTCGCCCCAGCCGTCCGGGTAGCGTCTGACATTCCCACGGATTTTCTGCACAAGGTCAAAGGTCTGCTGGTCAATAATGGCTTCGTGCGTATTCTCAAAAATCGTCCATTCGTCCTCCGGGACATAATGGCTTTTCTTGTCCTTGAAGTGCTTTCGGGTCTTGAAATTGATGGTGTGTCCCAGATATTCACGCTTTTCAAGAAGGTTGCAGATGGTGGAAGAACCCCAGCCGTACACATCTTTGAAAGTCTTATTTTGTTCACGCCCTCGCCGTGCTGGGCAAGGTAAGCGGACGGAATGAGAATTTTTTCTTCTTTCAGCTTGCTGGCGATCTGATACGGACCGTAGCCCTCAATCGTCATGGCAAAGATACGCTTGACCACCTCTGCGGCTTCGGGGTCAAACCAACCATTGGTCTCTGGCTTCGTTCCAGAGATAGCCGTAAATGACTGTGCCTGTGAGGTGCTTGCCGGACTTGCCTTTGACTGGAAAGTGGAACGGATTTTTTTTCGGCTGGTGTCTCTGGCGTAATACTCGTTCATGATGTTGCGGAAAGGGGTAAAATCATCGTCACCTCTGGCACTGTCCACGCCGTCATTGATGGCGATAAGGCGAACGCCACGCTGACGCAGGATTTCCATAATCTGACCGACTTTCAGATAGTCACGACCCATGCGGCTCATGTCCTTGATACACAGGTACTCCACATTCCCGGCTTCCACCTCTTTCATCATTTGCTAAAAATCCGGGACGGTCAAAGCAAGTGCCGCTAATACCATCGTCCGTGAAATGGACAATGTTTGTAAAGCCCTGCCGTGCGGCGAACTCCTCCAACATAGCCTTTTGATTGGAAATGGAATTGCTCTCACGCTGTTGGTCATCATCTTTGCCAAAGTCATCATTCGCACGGCTCAGTCGTTCGTACAGAGCTGTGATTTTCTCGTTTTTTCTCATAACTTGCGCTCCTTTCTTCGGTTTTAGGTTGTGTGTTCTAAGAGACTTCCCAACCACTTGATTAAGAAGTCTTTTAGAGCATATATCACCGCTGGCGAGCTTGTATTTCTTATACTGCCTCACGGCGAAGTGCTGGGGGCTGCGACGTTCCAACCCGTCAAACATATAGTCCACCGCATTTTTGAAGGTTTCGTCATCCTCCCGGACTTCCATGCTGTTTATCATTTCCACCAGCGTATTCATGTTGCGTTCTTCCTCCGGCCCCTCAAAGACGATGTAGGCCACAAGGGCGCAGTACAAAAGGGTTTCTGCCTATAGTGATAGGTAATCCTTTGAAGTTATCGCCGGATTTTCCCCCACTCCACACCGGACGTGCGACTTTCACCGCATCCGGCGTTCCATCGGTTGTTTTCACAAGCATTTAATCAATCACCAAATGAAATGTTAGTTTTCTATTGCGGACAAACCAGCCTGCTGGCGCAGACTGTTCACTTTTAACATCAGTTCCTTTGTTGCCTTGAGCGTGTCGGCTATCTCTTTTAGCTCATTCTTAGGACACTCTTGCAGGAGTGGAAGAAATCTATTATGGAACAAAATCATATTTCGATAGCGTTCCTTGCCGCCCAATTCTGCCGGTGTTTTCAGCCAGCATACTATGTCAGCCGCATTTTCAAAGAGTTCCCCACTTAGCGCACATTTTCCACGTTGAGCCGAGAATAGTGAAATCCTGCTGTCAGTAAGTTCTGTGCTTCGCCCCATAGACGGTTGATTCCTCAAACCTGATAGAACAGATGAGTTCATACTTAGGTTCGTGTGTATCAATGCCCGTCCCTCTACCGTGTAACTGCAAACCGCCGCTTTCTTTGCCATCGGTATCTTGTTCTTGATGTATGCGATAGGGTAGATAGGTTGGTCGATTCCAGATACATACCGTATCATTGCCGACTTTCCAAACCGTTCTTTTTCGCTCTCGGTCATTGCGCCGCCCTCTCGAACAAGTCTGCACCCGGTTTCTGTATTGAGCCGATTTGTTAAAACTGTCATGACCTGTCTGTGGATTTTCCTGCAATCAATGCTGATGCAGGTGGCAAGTTGAAAATAATTCTGTATTCCCAGAACCATTGAATTGTACAGCCGTATTTCGTCCAAAGGTCTTTTTCCCTCTGGAGGTCGGGCAATTCGTTTCGCCTGTTCCACCAGTTTTTGCCTTTCCAGTTCCAACTTTTTGTCACAGATATGAGATTGCACGATGTACTTCCTGCTTTTCGGTCTGACTCGTATCTTAAACCCAAGAAACTCTGAATAGCGTTTTCTAACATTGACTATCCTTGTTTTCTCTGGCGATACCTCCAACCTCAGCCTCTCGGTTATCCATGCCGTTACAGCCTCTTTCGTTCTCAAAGCGTCCTCTTTATTCCGGCAGAAAATTCTGAAATCATCTGCATATCTCACGATATACATTTCTTTCAACCCTGTTTTCCTCATTTTGAGGAATGCCTTGCTCCGGTCAAAAGTAATCGAGTTTCTGATTTTCCTCTCATACCCGTATTCCTTTACAAGAGGGTGGTTCTGCCATTGGCTCTCAACCCATTTGTCCAGTTCATTCAGCACGATATTGGCAAGCAACGGTGAAATGATACCGCCTTGCGGAGTGCCTTTGTCTGGAATGAGTGTAGTGCCGTCTGGCATTCTAATCGGTGCTTTCAGAATCCGCTTGATAATAAAAATCAACTGTTTGTCGTGTATTCCCATTGCCCATATTTGCCGCATTAGCTTGCTGTGATTTACGTTGTCGAAAAATCCTTTTATATCAAACTCAATCACATAATGCAGGTTCATGCGTTGAAGCATGGTGTAAGTTTTCTGCACGGCGTGTTCCACGGAACGGTTCGGGCGAAAGCCGTAACTGTTGTCGCTGAATTTCGCTTCGCAGATTGGCTCTATGACCTGTTTGATACATTGCTGTACCAGCCTGTCCCAGATACAGGGAATACCTAACGGTCTGGTTTTTCCGTTTGGTTTCGGAATGTCTTTGCGTCTTACCGGCTTTGGGCGGTATCCGTGCTGACTTCCTGTGACAATAAACCTCACTTTCTCTGCAACTGTTTCGGGCGGTAAACACCCGATGTCACTGATGTTTTTGTTGTCTGTTCCTGCTGTGTAGCTTCCTCCGTTTGCTTTGATGTTCCGATATGCCAGAAGAATGTTGTCCCGGCTCAGAATTAAATCCATAAGGTCGGTAAAATTTTCTCCCTCCAAACTTCGATGATAGAGTTCATCAAAAACTGGCTGCATACCGTAATACTCGGCATGACGTAAGTCATCTACACATAGAGTTTTGTTTTTCTTTGGCATAAGGCATCACCTCCTTTTTGCGAAAGTGACCCTTTTGGTCTTACTCGAATCCTTATGTTGGATTGAATAATGCCTGCTTATCTCAACCGACTTGTGGCCATTCCTCCGTAGCTCACATAACGCAAGCACATCATAGGTTCGACCACTACTTTTCAGCAGCAGTTCGTCTGCTTATTGTTTTTCGTCAGACTATTCCTTGCGGAATCTGCTGCCTTTCCTCGTTCCGATAGTTCTATCTGTTCATACATACCCATAGGTTCCTGCTATAGACCTGTCGGCTTGCCTGTGCCTGTAACACAGCATGGTCGTTCGTAGGATCAATTTCTACTAAACCACACCGACTGCGCATTAACGCACCCACACATTTCTGCGTGGTCTTCTTTAGACCTGTACATTCGCAGGTTCGTCAGTCCGCCCGCCAAAGCGAACATTCTAACCATAGGTATCTTATAGACTCTCGGCTTATAGGTAACACAGTCTGCCTCCAGACCGCTTTCGACCACTTTAGGCAGTGGTTACGGTTACTCTCAGCCTTTGTCATGGGGCTTCGTACACCAGCCATTACAGCTAATGCACGCCCATCAAGGGTAGGCGTTTCAGGGCGTTACCCCGTCATTCCACCTATCAGACTACCAGTTCTCCGAACAACGGAAAACCGTTGCTCGTGCGCAGACTTTTTACCGTCTGCGAACGAGTCGCACTGAGCCAGAAATCATCCCCGCCTTTGCTCTCCCCTTTTGTATTGGTGATCAGCGTTGTCACCAGTTTCAGAATATCCTTCTCAGAATGGAGATAGGCAAAGGGATTATAGTGCATTGACTTACTGAAATTTATGGTATTGAATACCTTCATCCGGTAACCGTTCTTATACAGGGCATTTCCCACTTCGTTGACCAGACCCCCTTCGGATCTGTCACCACATAGGATGAATGCATCTGCAAAAGATTAGGCTTTATGAAGAATCTCGTCTTACCAGAACCAGATCCACCAACTACCAAAACATTCTTATTTCTGGCATACTTTGGAATCTTCGTCCTGCTGCTCATAGTGATCCGTTCTGACTGGGACAGGATCCACGTTGTTTGCAAATACTGGATCTTCAAATGGTTCGATATCTGAGTGCTTTCCCCATCTGGCAGAACCATACTCCTCATTGTGCCTGAACTTCTTCGCATTCCTGCCTTTCAGATATACTGCAAGCCTGAGTGCCGCACCACAGGCAGCGCCCACCAGCAGATCCATAGGATGAAGGCTTGGCAATGGATTGGAAAATGCCGCAGCAAATACACCATCCAGAACCAGACTCTGAACCTTTTGTGATGCATTCACTCCGGCAGCCAGTCTCCATGCCTCTCCCAGATTTGTCGCAGCCAGTCCCAGAATGATATAGGGAATATTAAGGATCAGCTGCTTTTTCAACTTTTTCGTATTCATCGCGACCTCTCCTTTTTCTTCTCTCCGCTACCTTCTTTGGAATTGCTGCCACAATCTCCTTGAACTTTTTCAGTTTCTCCATAACACTGATCTTTTCCACAGATGATTTCTTTATCTGCTTTGCTGAATAATAATCATCAAAGAATCCTGGTGATTGCATCCTGATCCTTTGCCTTGAAAAACACCGTATATATTGGAGGCTCTGAATTCTTGTCTTTGACCACTGCAAAATCAACACCATATTTTTTTTAGCAATCTTCTGAAAGTCCTTCAGTCCTTCATCTGCCAGAGGAATAGAAGAAACTCCTTGCCCCTGGCGGATCAGCGTCTTCACAGACTGCTTTCCCTCTGTCGGATGAATCTTCTGTCCGATTGCGTGTCCGGCAGCTTTGACGGGTTTCTTTACCGCATCACTAAGTGCTTTCATAAAATCATCAAGAACCGGCTTTGCCATTTTCACCGCAATATGAACACTCTTATCCGTGATTTCCTTGCTAACTTCCTCATGCAATGCTTTTCTCACTTCCTTCCATCAAAAAAACAGCCCTAAGGCTGCATCCACAAAGTTACTCATCTTTTTTTATTTTTATCCACACCGAGAACTCCCCTCATTGTGGATGATGCTACATGGAAACGGTTGGGCGATTGCAATATCTGTCAGCACCGTTTCATCTACAGCAGAACCACAGATCACAAGGATTCTGGAACGCCTCAACATATCTTCTGACATATCCATATAATCCTTGTATTCATCTACATTGCTGACATCAATTACCTCCGGAAGTGATAACAGCGGGCAGATCGGCGTGTAGCCTGCCTCATATAATTTTCTGCAGTATCTCTTTGCAGATCTTCTGGCCCTGCTCCTGTCTGCACTCCATGCAGATGTTACATAAGCCCATGGTTTGTTATTCATGTGTTTCCTCCTATCCCAGCTGATATGCCTGAATTCTGTATGGTCCCATTGCAAAGGATGTCATCCTGCCAGCCATTTCAGTTATCACATTATCAATATCAGCCTTATCAAGACCTTTGAGGCCATAATCAGATCTCAATACAAGGAATTCTCCAAGAAGATATGAGTTTCCGTCTGCTACAATTCTCTTTCTCTCATCATATACCAGAATGTAATCAGACTTTCCGATCATCTCTGACATGCAGTTATTTCCGAATCGGTCAATCATTGAAACTGCGTCCTGAATGGTGATATAATGCACCTCCTGCTCCTTATCTACATAGATGGCATACTCCGGTGGAAGCATCACCTGCATGACCTTCTCCAGTTCTGTCACCGCATTATCCAGATGCTCCATAATATATTTCATGTTGTTATCCAATTTTTTCTCCTCCTATATATTTTCCCTGTTGCCATATCGTGACTGACTTCTGCACGATAATAGCTGTCGATCGTTGCCGGAGCATTATAAAGTGCCGCCAGCAAATACTGTTTGATGTTCCTTATTTTTGCAGTACTTCCCTGCATACAGTTCATCACATACCGGATGTGCTCCATGTCCAGCTTCATAAATCTGCTCTTCACCACATCCACCGGCTTTTCATCCCCGGCAATCAGAATGGTCTTTCTTTTTTTTGAGCAGACTACATCCAGAATCAGGTCCTTTATTCCTTCCAGGGATGCTGGTATCATACGGATAATCACTTTTCAGCGCCTCTATTCCAAGCTGTTCATCCAGATATGCTTCATATCCCATCCTCTCCTCATCCGCTGATAAGATAGGATTAGTATTATTAAATTCAGTATTATTGTTATTAGTATAATTAGCCTGTAGTTTTTTCAGGTCATGAACTGTAGTTTCTACTGACGGTGAGCTGGAATTATTACAGGTCATGAACTGTAATTTCTGCTGGTCTGTAAAATTCTTCACATAGATCAGTGATGGCTTGCACATTCCCTGTCTGATTCTTTCAATAAGTCCGAAAATCTCAAGCTCTGTCAGATACTTGATTGCTGTTTTTTCAGCACAGTTCATTGATTTTCTGATAGACGAAAGCGTAAAAATGATATAGGTTCTTCCGTGCTCATCAATCCAGCCATTTTCCCTTGAAAGCGATACCCGGTCCAGAAGCAGTCCATACAGTACTTTTCCTTCCGTTGTCAGATTCTTAAATCTGTCATCCGTAAATAGCACTCTCGGTATTCTGTAAAATGCAAACTGCTCCGGCTCATTCTGATAAAAATAACCGAATTCCATATCAGGCTCCCTGATAGTCTGCATTTTTCTTCTGTCTGTGATCTTCTATGATGTTTTTATAGCATGGAAAACAGAATGATCTTCCATATCCATAAGGACACTCATGGTCACAGTTGACCGGATGTGCTATCGGCTCCTTCGCTCCTACTGCTGATCCACAATACTGTCCTGTCACTCCTGTTGTTCTCGTTGCATTATAATTAGCTGACATTTCGCTTACCTCCGATATTTCCTGTCAAAAAAAATGCCAGTCCCGTGGCAATCGCCACAGGCTGACACAATCCGACATTATTCTTAAAGTGCTTCTCCGCCCTTTGATTTTTCTGCTTTTTCTACCGCGTCCTTTGCCGGAGCCTTTACAGCTGTTTCTTTCTGCTTATCCTTGAGATTCTTTAATACAGATTCCCTGTCCTCAGCCTTTTCATCATCAATAACAGTCCCTTTTTTCCTGCTGTCTTGCCTCGAACTTTTCTGCAAGCTCAAAGATATGCTCCTTGGAATCATAATGGTATACATTATCAGAAAGCCTTTCCTCCGGACTTACCTGAGTAGCATTGACATCCATAACCATTGCTTTCAGTTCATCTGCTCCCTTTTGTCCATCATCAGGCACTAACAAAATCTCATGAATTGATGAAGGAAGAATAAAGAAATCTCCTCCGATCTTTTCAGCTGCCTGATCCATGAAATCCTTGATTATTCCGGGGATCTCTGAGCCACCTGTCCGGACTTTGAGAGCCACCATTCCGGAGAATGAGCGCCATATATTCCGGTAATTCAGAGCCGCCTTATTGGGCTCTATTACATATATTTCCTTTATACTGTAAATACACACCTTTGGTGTGAATACAGATAAAGGAGGTCGTAAGTTATGACCAAGTATCGTGAAATCCTACGCTTGAAAAGCTTAGGATTCAGTGAGAACGGAACATCGCACAAAGCTGCGGTGTGTCCCGTAGCACAGTTGCCAGGGTCTTGAAGAAAGCAACGGAAATGAATTTATCATGGCCGCTGGATTTCGACATGACCGACAGCACGCTTGAGGCTCTGATGTTCCCCAAAGATAAGTCGGCAACGAATAAACGTATGCCTGACTTTGACTACATCCGCAAAGAACTTCTGCGGAACGGCGTAAACAAAAAAAGCTTCTCTGGGTAGAATACTGCGAGGAGTGCCGCATGAGCAGCGAAGAGCCTCTACTGTATTCTCAGTTCTGCTACTATATCCAGAAGGATGAAGAAAAACGCAGGGCTACCATGCATATCCCGAGAAAACCGGGCGAGCAGATTGAAGTTGACTGGGCCGGTGATCCTGCTCACATCATTGATCCGGACACCGGGGAAATCACGGATGCATGGATATTTGTAGGTGTATTAACTTACAGTCAGTATGCTTTTGTAAAAGCATATATGAATGAGAAAACCGGACAACTGGATCAAAGCTCATGTCCAGATGTTTGATTTCTTTGGCGGTGTCACACCTATGTTCGTTTCTGATAACTGTACAACCGCAGTGAATCATAAAAAAGAGTGACTGGTACAACACTGCCTTAAACACAACTTATCATGAGATGGCAGAACATTATAATCTTGCCATCCTTCCGGCCAGAGTCCGGAAACCTAAGGATAAACCGAATGTAGAGGGATCAGTAGGAAAGATATCCACATGGATAACAGCAGCCCTTCGCAATGAGCAGTTTTTTCTCTCTTGCAGAATTGAATGCTTCAATCCGTGAAAAACTGGATGCCTACAATGCCCGTAAATTCCAGAAAAAGGAATGTAGGAGACTCAGTTTATTTCTTGGGGAAGAAATGCCATTACTGGCGCCGTTGCCTGCTACACCTTTTGAACTGGCTGAGTGGAAACAAGCCACCGTCCAGTTTAACTATCACATCGCAGTAGACAGAATGTTCTACTCCGTGCCTTTATCAGTATATCAAAAATAAGGTTGATGTGCGTATAACAGATACAACGGTTGAAATATTTTATAATCACAATCGTATTGCCTCTCACAGACGGCTCTATGGAAGAAGCGGTCAGTATTCTACAGTGACAGAACATATGCCACCGGAACACCAGAAATATCTGGAATGGAACGGTGAACGATTCCGTAAGTGGGCTGATTCGATTGGAATTAACACAAGTAAGGTTGTCGATGCAATACTTACCTCCGGCAGGAATTGAACAGCAATCCTACAGAAGCTGCATGGGATTATTGAAACTGGCAGAAAAACATTCGCCAGAAAAACTGGAACAGGTCTGCGCCACGGCGCTCTCTTATTCCGGTAAACCCAGCTATAAAAGTATCAAAAATCTATTGGCCGCAACAAAGGATGAACCTGATACCGGATCAGAATCATCTCAGGCAGTAAAACCACACGGCATAACCAGAGGAGCCAGATACTATGGAGGTAAACAAGCATGACAAAAAATCAAAGTACAATCGATAAACTTATTGAAATGCGTCTGACTGCTATGGCAGATGCATTCCGCATCCAGATAGTTGATCCTGCAATGAAGGAAGTTCCATTCGAAGATCGGTTCGGCATGCTTGTTAATGTCGAATACAGCAACCGTAAAAACAATCGTCTGAAAAGACTGATCCGTCAGGCTGAGTTTGAACAGCCAGATGCCAGCATCGCAGCGATCGATTACCATTCTGGACGAAAGCTGAACAAAGCACTGATCAACCGTCTGGCAACCTGTGAATACATTACAGAATACCGGAACATCTTTATTACTGGAGCAACTGGGAGTGGTAAAACTTATATGGCCTGTGCTTTTGGTATGGAAGCATGCAAGCGCTATTACTCAGTACGGTATGTACGACTTCCCGATCTATTATTGGACTTACAGGCTGCCAGGGACAATGGAACTTTCTCAACTGTCCTGAAGAAATACACCAAGCCAATAGTATTGATCATTGATGAGTGGCTGCTTCTTAAACTGACAGAAGCTGAAGCCAGAAATCTTTTTGAACTGATACATAAAAGACGTAAAAAATCTTCAACAATCTTTTTGTTCTCAATTCTGTGAAAGTGAATGGTACCAGCAAATCTGTGATGGTGAAAGTACTCTTGCCGATGCCATCATGGATCGTATTTCGTATGATTCCTATAAAATCTATATTGAAAGTGTTGACCCGTCTAAAGACCTCTCTATGAGAGAAGTATATGGACTGGATCCAGCAATGGCAAAGTAAACTTAATAAACAAAATGAGGTGGCTCCGTTAGTCCGGACAGGTGGCTCTCGCCACACCGGACTGGCGGCTCTGCCGCACCGTAATATTCAATCCTGATATGCAAGCACCCCGGCACCGGAATTCTTATCAGGGACTGTTGCAATGAACATCATTTCTTCCGTATCATCAGGAATTCCAAACATTTCATAGGCTTCTGGTCCCATCATTTCCTTCATGACTTCATTTCATCCCCTGAATTACCGCTGGTCTGATCTCAGGGGAATTTTCCAATGCATCAGCTCTAAGCTGTTCATGCGTAACCCCCATCCTCTCGATCATGTCATTATTGACAAGAATGGAAGCTCTGCCATCTTCGTTGCTCTCCATAATAAAACGGTAAACAACTGCAAGATCCTCAATTCTGTCATGTGGAACTTTGGCAAGCAGTTCCTCATTTGTCTCTGCTGAAATGACTTCTACCGAAAGTTTTTCTTTCATGACCTCATAATTCATAAGGGCATTTATATCAACTACCGGTATCTGATCAAGTCCGCTTGCGATTACTCCTGTTGCACTTGCTAATACTCCCTCATAATCTCCGGTATGCTCATAACTGCCAAAAGCACTCTCAATATTGAAGTTCACACCAACGTTGCTGCCGGCCTGAACAATCGATATTGCCTCATAATTCTGATTTGTCTTTTCTATGTCATGAAAGCTGGTCATTACCTCTCCATAACCTCTCTGGCTGAGTTTTTCCTTGATGTCCTCAGCAAATTCCTGCTTGAATGTTTCGTAATCCATTGTTGTCCTCTCTTTCTTATCATGAACAAATTCTGTTATTCTGTATTCTTCCGGAATATTCTCAGGTTCTCCATTGTAATACTCCTTGAAAGGATCCTGTGAATCCTTTACATATCCATAACTCGTATAATGACCGCCATCATTGATTGCCATATCTCTCCCGTATGCTTCATAGTCAAAATAATCTCTGACTTCATCAGTAAGGTGGATGTACACCATTTCATCAGCATAATAACGTCCGAGATCTTCATCATTTTCAATCCCTGGATAGACCTCGTATTTTTCAGGGTTATCAATCAGATTGATGATGTCCTTTACACTTCCGGTTTCATCAGCCACCTCCATTGCAGCTTCTAATCTGTCCAGTTCACAATCATCCAGCTCCATCAGCTTTGAGGCCAGATAATTAAGTTCATCCAGATTTTCATACTCACCAAGTTGTTGCAGCTTCAGTAAGTCCCGGCACATAGCAGTCATAATCAGTTATGAACCATTCCTCATAATGTCCGCCGTATCCATCCGGTGCTCCCGGTTCAATTCCAATTCTTTCAAATACCTTTTTTTGAGTTCTTCCTCTGTTGTCGGAAATTTAACCCATTCTCCAACAAGATTTCCCTCATTGTATTTTCCAAGATTAGTTATGAATACTTCAAACGGACAATCATGATCATAGGCAAATGCCATATCATATCCTCCATTTCTTTTGGCTTTCAGGTCGTCACCTGATTTCGGGCATCAAAAAGCGCCATACCCATCACCCTTTCGGTAATGAGCTGACGCTTCATTCTTATCCCATATTCTTTTTTGCAAAAGAGAAACAAATGAGATGTCGTTGCTGTGTTTCATGTTTCATTTGTCTATGATAATATTATCACACCTCAAAATGAAAAAAAAAAAAGATACGCGTTGTTAGTCTGTCGTTAGTTCTTCGTTAGTCGCTTGTTCATAGTCCGTCGTTAGTCTGTCGTTAGTCGCTTGTTAGTCCGTCGTTAGTCTGTCGTTAGTCGCTCGTTAGTCGCTCGTTAATTTTCATCTTTTTTTTTATACTTCCACACCATGAGATAATACCCAGCAATGCTGTTACCCCGAAACAGATCAGCATAACCATATTTCTCTGTGACTCTGTGTCATATGTTTTCCAGCATCCACCAAGCAGCGCTACAATCACACATACAAAAAGCGTGTATATTATCCTTGCGGCAAAAAATGTATGCTGCAGTATCAATGATATGCCAAATATAATAATAGCACCAATGATATACACTGCATTATTCCATCCCTGCTTATATGTTAATATGTAACCTGCCAGCGCCATCAAAGCAGAACTAAGTATATCAAATCTGCTGATCAGAAACATGATTGCAGAAAGTACAATTCCTATTCCTCCGCAAATACCTGTTGCAAATGTTGCTGCCAATGCTGCATCTGATTTTGCCTGTGCCTTTCCTTTTGCTCTTCGTAGTAATAATAATCATCATACATAACTCTTCCCTCCCCCGTTTTTCACGGATGCAATAAATTATATATTTCCCTGTTTCTTTTCATTTCTGACCTTATAAGCTATAAGATCCAGTACATATTGTGGCATAGCCCTTCTTCCCAGTTCCCACTCCTGCATTGTTCTGTAAGGAATTCCAAGCCACTCTGCAAATTCTTTTCGATTCATTCCTGATTCCGCACGAACCATTTTAAAAGCATAAGCCATTAGTCTGCGCTCCTTTGTCTTTTCGTCTTCGTGCTTATCCACATTGATATTTACTCCAGCTGCTGTAATTATCTTGTTATCCATAATGGCCCCTTTCATGTAGTCAATGCGTGTATTTGTAATTCATATTATACGCACGCAATGACTACACGTCAAGTCATTATTTGTCAACTACTGCATATTGAGGATAATCATGGTTAACCGCTGCCTGATAGTAACCGCTGATTGTACTTGGTGCATTAAACAATGTGGTAAGCAGATATTTCTTGATATTGCGAACCTTGGTCGTATTACACTTGAAACAGTCAATCGCATATTCTACGTGTGAACTGTTCAATTTTAGGAACTTGCTTCTCACCAGTTCTGCCGGATATTTATTGGACGCAACAATGATACTCTCATTTTTGCAAAGCACTGTTTCCAGAATAAGATCAAAAATACCTTCAAGCAGGTCCTGATCATAAGGATGACGCTCTCTCAGTATATCCAGTTCAATGTTCTCTTTGATCAGCTCTGAATATGCATCCATTTCATATCGCATCTTATCATCCCCTGATAAGATAAGATTAGATTCCGTATTACTTAACTCAGTATTATTTATATTATTCTTATTAGTGTGAATATTTTTCACTTCTAGACATGTATTTTCTTCACTTCTAGACATGGCATTTTTACACTTCAAGATGTGTAAATTCTTCACTTCTGAAACTGTCGATTTTTGCCTCAGAAGTGTAAATTTCTACACTTCTGAACATCCTGTACCATAAACTGTTTTAGATAAATCATGGTTGGTTTTCCCTGCCCCTGGCGCTTCTTTTCTATAAGACCTATTCCTGCATCCATATCCAACTCTTTCATTATTGATATAGCTTTTTTTTGTTGCTACACCCCAGAGCATCCATAATATCCTCCAGCGAATAATATATGTAGGCGCGCCCTTCCTCGTCCATCCATTGATTTTTCACAGACAATGACATCCTATCCAGCATTAGTCCATACAGCACTTTCGCCTCCACTGATATTTTTTTTGAAATGATCATCCGTAAATAACAGCTTTGGTATTTTATAAAATGAATACTGCTCCGCTTCCTTTCCATAGAAATAGGACAGCTTTATTCTATCATCCATTCGATATTCCTTCCTGTTCCAGAAGTGCAATATTTACACTTCTGAAACATCCTTTTTCTTCCTATACTATCTGTCCCTGTTCTTCACTCCATTTTTCCAAAAAGCTTGAATAATTATATTTTCACGGTCTTTTGATGAAAAATGTGATGGAAAGAATATTTATCCAGTTTCTTTTCTGAAAATGTAATTTTAGCACTGACACTCTTTTTTTTAGGTAGTGCATCATTCATTATAGAAATAACACTTTGCTGAGTTGCATTTGATAAGTTTGGATAATTTTTCAATGCTGATATTTGCACAGCTTTGATAAAACCATTATCCTTAATATACTCATATACCCATTTCTGAATCTGTTCATCAAGATACGATAAATCCACTGCTATAACAAATTGAATTTTCTTCTGATCCACCATTTCTAATAATTCTGGTGATAAGTAAGTTAATCTCACATAATTACGTACTTGTCTGCCTTTCAATCCAACTGTATCACCCACAATGTCTGCCGTCTTTTTATTCTAACTTGTGGCAATCATTGCCACAAGTTCCTTCTACATCAACTCTCGCACCCTGTCTTCTCATTGCATCCATTTTCATCTTTAAGGAAAATGCTCTTTCGCTTGAAGTATCTCTTCCCTTTGGATATTTGCATCAACCATATTTATAATGGCTTCATCATCCGACATTTCCTTTACGATTGCTGGAACCTTTTTTTGAGTCCTGCAATCCCAGCCGCATGTAATCGTCTGTGACCGGATATCATTTCATAATCTCCGCTATTATCCGGCCTGACAATGACCGGGTTCAAAATTCCATTCTCCCTGATACTGTCTACCAACGTATCCATCTTTTTTCATCATCAAGAACCTTGAACGGATGATTAGGAAATGAATGAATTCTTCCTATTTCTATTTCCTGAGTACCGGCAATCTCCGGTACTCCCAATAATTCATCTACTGACTGTAATTTAATCTTTCCTGCTACTCTGCTTGCCATAATTTCTGCCTCCTTCAATACTTCCTTTGTTAATGCCATATATGCAAATGCCGCTTTTCCCTTTGGATCATAGGAATAGATACTTCCGCCCTCGACACTGACCTCTGATGCCCTGACTGACATCGGTATCTCTGTTTCAAATACCTTGATTGATGCAGAATAGGTATCATACACCATCAGGGAAATATCCCTGGCATAATTAGTTCTGTTATCAACCATCGTCAAAAGTATTCCTTCAATCTTGAGCTTTGGGTTCAGCTGCTTCTTTACTCTTCCTATTGTCTTGATCAGCTGCTGTAAGCCTTTGACCGGGAGATACGCAGCCTGCACCGGTATCAATACAGAATCTGCACATGCCAATGCGTTAATTGTCATCATTCCAAGCGAAGGCATACAATCAATAATGATGTAATCATAAAATTCTCTCAGCCTGTCTACCATAGATCTAAGTATCAGTTCTCTGCTCATTGCATTTACCAAAGATACCTCAATAGCTGACAGTTCAATATTTGCCGGTATCAGATCCACACCTTCCTTATGATGAAAGATAGTTTTTTCTATATTCAGTTTTTCATCATTCACAATGTTCATCATCAGTGTTGCCAGAGAATAATACTCCATTTCATCCGGCTCCTCATATCCTAGGCTTATTGTCAGACTTCCCTGTGGATCTCCGTCTATCAGCAGAACTTTCTTTCCTTCCTGAGCCAGACCTATACCCAGATTTACACATGATACGGTCTTTCCGACTCCGCCTTTTTGATTTGATACTGCAATAACCTTACACATAACATTTCCTCCTGTTTTTAATAATTCATTACATACAATTTCAAAAGTTCAATTATTTCTCTCTTCATCTGTTCCGTAGAATAATTCTTTGGAAAATACTTATGAAGCTGATCATTCTTAAACACTACCCTGTCTGTTTCTTTTTCTGCTTTATTTCGCTTAGAATATCTTCAACTCTCTGGGTTGTTAGTTTCCCATCAGCACTCAGCTTTTTCATACGCATTGCCTGCGATAACGATGGTGTGCATAGTGTTAATTCCATAGCATCAAGTACATCCTTCTGCTCTTTTTTCTTTAGATATGCAATCTGTACAGCCGGAGTGAAATCCCATTGAACCGTCATCTACCTTTTCCAACAGTTCAGGAATCAGATCAGCCATCTTGATATATCTCTGCACCTGCTTAGGACTGTCTCCAGTTTCCTCACTGATAATCTCCAGTCCCTTTTTTTCCCGAATTGTGGTCAACTTGACCAGCTTTCCTTCTTCCAGATTTTCTTTTTAGCACATCATATTTCATCTTATAGGCAAATGCTTTTTCACTCGGTTGGATTCTCTCTCTTTGCAAATTTGAATCTACCATTGCGATAACTGCCTGATCATCTGTCATGTAGCGGATTATCGTAGGTACTTTTCTATATCCCAGTTTTTCCGCTGCAAATATTCTTCTATGACCTGATATGATTTCGTAGTATCCTTCCTTTCTTGGTCTCACTATTACCGGAGTTATTATTCCGTATTTCTTGATACTGTCCTGAAGATCTTTCATCTGGCTATCCATTTCCACTCGAAACGGATGGTTTTCAAATACTCTTAGCCTACGTTCAATCGCTATTTCAACGATTTTTTCATCTGGATCCATCTGATCCACTTTTTTTTTCTGCCATAGGCATCCTCCTTCTCACTGAAATAAAAAAAATCCGCCCAGATTAGAACCTAATCTAATCTGAACGGAATACTCATTCAGGCTTGATATTTTCCAAGCAGAAATATTTTTAATCATTACCCTTTTGTTAGCTACACCAATTTACAGCCCTTTACACCAGTTGCATTATAGCTTTTCATTTCTGTTAGCAAATCTACAATAATTTTACTGTTAGCAATTTGCATTTTCTGTTAGCAAAAATGTTCATTTTTCGATTTGCTGTTAGCAGAAAAACAACAAAAAAAACGGCAATGATTTTTCTCTCATTACCGCTTAAAATAGAGCGTTCCCTATAGGAATCGAACCTACAATAGAAGTTAGCGATTTCTTTTTCGGTATTCTCTGTCCCACAGTTTCCTCATGATAGAAATAATCTACGATGACCGGATGTCCCTGCCGGGACTCTGCCATAAGGCATTTCATTATCCACAAAGGCACAATCATACTTCTTAGCCATTTTCTCAGCTTTTTACTTCAAGTGCTTCAAAGTAGCTGCGGTTATGCTTGTTATAGATCTCGTCGTAAAGTGGTACAAGATCAGGATATTTTCCGGCGATATAATCCATAATTGTCTTTTTTTGAACCGCCTCGAAGATTGAGATTTTCGAGCCAGAACAGATCGCACTGATCCTTTACCCGCTCAAAGATTGCTTCAAAATCCGTGATACCGGGGAATACCGGGGATACGAAACAGACTGTACGGATACCGGCTTCATATACCTGCTTCATAGCAGAGATACGGCGCTCAATGCTCGAAGCAGAGTCCATATCGTTCTTGAAATTTTCATCTAGTGTGTTGATCGACCATGAAACGGTTACACGTCCAAGCTTCTTCAGCAGATCAATATCCCGTACCACAAGATCCGACTTTGTGCAGATCAGAATATCTGCGTCACCACTGCCGATCAGCTGCTCCAGAAGTTTTCTGGTATTCCCGAATTGCTCCTCCTGTGGATTGTAGCCATCTGTCACAGAACCGATGACCACACGCTGTCCGGCATATTTCTTCGGATTTTTAATTTCCAGGCGATGCTTCACATCAAGGAAAGTGCCCCATTCGTCCGTGTGCCCGGTAAAGCGCTTCATAAAAGAAGCATAGCAATACTTGCAGGCATGTGTACAGCCCACATAGGGATTGACCGAGTAACCGCCTACCGGCAGACTAGACTTAGTCATGATGTTCTTTTGTTTCCACCTCACGAATGAGGATTCCATTTATTACTTCTTCCATGATTTCTGTACCTCTAACACTTTATTAAATTCTTCCGGCATTTCCTGAATCATATGTTCATCCCCTATGATAGGGACAAGGTCTTCCTTCATAAACACCGGAATGCCGAGCTTATGTGCCTGGTCCGTCAGAGACCATGCCCATTCCGGCTCCGTATGAATCTTCCCTGCTCTGAGTTCCTGTCATGGTGCCGACAACGATCCAATTGATTCCGAAAAGGTCAACTGTGCCGGGATCATCGAATAACGGCTCAAAGGTAACATGGTAATGTTTTGCTCTGACGTTTTTCCGAAGGGCGTCGATACGCCACAGTTCTGCTTTCCTCGTCACCGTAACGCCAAACCATGCGTTTTCCAGATCGGTATCAAAATCCAGCAGATCAGGTCGCTTGGTAAGGAACAGGAACTGATGCTGTGGATTTTCACGGATCTTTGCAAATACCTCGTCTCTCCATTCCGGCTTCCATCCGGAGAGATCGCTCATTCCGGTAAGAAGAAAGTTCTGCGGACGTTTCTTTTCCATCATCTTGAGCTTACTCGGAAAGAATTCAGAGGCAGCGAAGTCATCAATCATATGCCAGCGTTTCACGTTGTTGCGGGCATAGCAATATGTACACCCCACTGTGCAGCCGATGACGATATTCATGTTCTGAATCTGATCTTTGAATACAAATACTCATGACTTCCGCCACTCCTCAAGATTCTTTCTGATACGATCAAGGCATTCCTCAAACCGGGTAATTTCTTCCTCTGAAAAACCTTTGTAGTAAATACTGCCCATCTCATCAGATACAGAATCGTACTCGCCCTTTAAGGCATGTGCTTTCTCAGTCAGAAACAAGAGTGTTTTCCTTTTGTCCGTTTCAGACTGAACACGGCTTATCAGCCCTTGATTTTCCATTCTTTCCAGCATCGTAGTAAGAGATGTTATCGCTAATCCGCATTTAGTCGAGAGTGACCTGATTGAGATACCATCCTCCTGCCACAGCACATAAAGAATACGTCCCTGGGCTCCATTAAACGCATCAATATTCTTTTCACTGAGAATCTTCTCGAAAATCCGGTCTCCAAGCTGTTTTTATTTTTGGTGACAAAAAAGCCTCCATTCATTTCCATACAAAAGCTCCTATATAGTAGTTTATTAAAAAAGCTTATACTATATAGGAGC
>VOFJ01003427.1_pt1 | contig 21236 bp, 33 predicted proteins | sample 5384081 | NCBI WGS metagenome assembly VOFJ01 (sample SAMN12384729, study PRJNA508395) | human gut metagenome | isolation source: healthy gut I | host: Homo sapiens | reverse complement strand
CTGACTGAGTGCGTCCGTAAACAATTTGCAAGAAAAGTTCACGCATAGCCGTATTGATAGCGTCACATACAAGGTCGGTATTCAATGCTTCCAAAATGGTTTTCCCAAGAATTTCAGATGCCTTAGCAGCTGAATGAGTCTTAACCGAACAGCCGATAGTTTCTACCAGGGCTTCCTGAATTACACCGTCCTTTACATTCAAAGTCAGTTTGCACGCACCTTGTTGCGGAGCACACCACCCCACACCGTGAGTCAAGCCTGAAATATCAATCACTTCTTTGGCTTTCACCCATCTACCTTCTTCAGGTATAGGAGCCGACCATGATTAGGTCCTTTCTTTACAACACACATGTTCTACTTCGTGTGAATAGATCATAATAATTCGCTCTTTTTATTTAATGAAAATTTAAAGCCTTTTATAAGCACCGCAAAGTTAGAACTTTTCCCGATTTTAACAACATATATATTTGAAGAAAAATCAGAGTAATTGGCATCAATCTATCATCATCAATCAAATTTAAAATAAATATTATTGAATAAACCCAATATTTTTATACATTTGTATTACATTCACATTACTATTCACACACTAACTACATCATGAAAAAATTAATTTCAGTTCTGTTAATTTTCATTCCCGAAATTTTATTTGCAGCAAACAAAGAATGGAAATCGGGATATGTTGTCACCACCCAAAATGACACAATAAAGGATATATCGCCTATCGGAAAAGCATGGAAGATCAAGAAAAATGCTTGTTTAAAAAAGACATGCGATCTCCAGAATTTAACTATACTCCGAACGAATTGATCTCATATCAATACGATGACGGACTATGTTTTCAAAGTAAAAATATAAAAACAGCTCATCTCAACGGAAAATATTTCGTAGAATGTTTATTGGAAGGAATTATCAATTTATATTGCGCACAAATAGATTATTCGAAAAGAAATGAATGATCGAAAATCATTCGGGCCTATTGTCACAGCATTCTTAGCCGAAATCCCGGAAGAAGACAGTTGGGTTGAGATAATCTGTCCGGCTGATATTTTCAACGACCAACTGGAATCGAAACGAAACGACAAGAAATTGACCAGCCTTTTATAAATCAAATAGAGAAATTGAAAACTATATACCTAAATCAAGTTATAACCAAGATAAGATGATCGCTCTGTTCAAAAAATATCATGACCTCGTATGTACAGACAAAAGATTGTGTCATATATAAAAAGAACCCCATAAAAAGACCTTCTCAATTTTTGACTTGTTTCACAAGTTTCGGATTTCAAAAAAGACGTACAACAGATCTGCTCGATCCAAAACAAGAAAATTTTCTCTGTCCCATGGCACATGTCGGAGTGACATATAGCCGCAGCCTTAATAAATTCACAGACAGGCTTCGATTAAATGTCGCACTTGGTCTGTTCTATCTGAATGCTAAAAAAACACCTATTACGACAAAATATCTTATCATCCCGGATATGAATTCACAGATAACGAAGGAAACGTTACAGGACCAAAAAACATATCACGATATAGAATACCATTACTTATTTCGTACTTTAGGGATATATAATCAAATCAGTGTAGAAGGCAGATTGATGGTGAAAAAGGAAATACAACCTCTACTCGAAATAGGATTTTTATCAACAAGTATATATTCGGTAAAAATAAACTCGACATATCTGTTCGAGAGAGTTAGGACACAACATCAATCCGATGGAATATCCTCACTATATTGTCGGGATAATTGCTTCAGCCGGAATATCCATTAACAAAGAAAAGTATCAAATTCCCATAAAAATAAACACTTATCTCCCATTTACCGAAAGTATAGACAGACCGATGGAATTACGGACACAATTCAACCTTTCTATCGGATATACGTTCAGCATCGGAAAAAATAACCGATAAATTTCAATGGTATCTCATCATATCCATTATTAAAACGGTTACATATCCATACGATGTGCAATCGATTTCATTTTTATTTTTTGTCAAATTGATAAAAAAGCTCTTTTTTGCATTCTGAAAAAATTGACGAAATTTGTATCGCTTTTGTAAGATTGACAGTAGTTTTAATTATTAACACAAATAAATTCTCAATTACAATGAAAAAAGTGCTCTGCAAATAGCTCGCGCAGCTTATCAACCGAAGTTGCCTAAAGCGCTTAAAGGGTCTCTCAAAATCCAAGAAGGAGCTCCGACTCAGTCTGTAGCTGACCAAGACGCTATTGCAAAATTATTCCCCAATACTTACGGAATGCCGGGTATTATCGTTCATAGAAAGCAATGAAGTAAAAATTACCCGGCAATTAATGCAGGAGTTATACTTTCGGGTGGACAAGCTCCCGGAGGTCATAATGTAATTGCAGGACTTTTCGACGGATTAAAAGCGCTGAACAAAGACTCCCGTTTATACGGATTTTTATTAGGACCGAGGTCTAGTCGATCACAAGTATATCGAATTGACCCAAGATATTATCGATGAATATCGGAATACCGGTGGTTTCAGACATTATCGGCTCAGGTCGTACAAAACTCGAGACAGAAGACCAATTCGACAAAGGGTTACAAATTATTAAAGAATTAAATATCAAAGCCCTCGTTATTATTGGAGGAGATGATTCTAATACCAATGCTTGCGTATTGGCAGAATACTACAAAAAAAACAATACGGGTGTACAGGTAATCGGTTGTCCCAAAACAATCGACGGAGACCTCAAAAACGAAATGATAGAAACATCTTTCGGTTTCGACACGGCTTGTAAGGTTTATTCCGAAGTTATCGGTAATATCCAACGTGACTGCAACTCTGCAAAAAAATATTGGCACTTTATTAAATTGATGGGACGTTCGGCTTCTCATATTGCTTTGGAATGCGCATTACAGACCCAACCGAATATCTGTATCATCTCAGAAGAAGTAGAAGCCAAAAACATGTCACTAGACGATGTTGTGACATATATTGCAAAGATCGTTGCCGATCGTGCAGCACAAGGTAATAATTTCGGGACTGTTCTTATCCCTGAAGGATTGATCGAATTCATTCCGGCCATGAAAAGACTTATCGCCGAATTGAACGACTTCCTTGCACACAATAGCAATGAATTTGCTATGATTAAAAAATCAGAACAACGAAATTATATCATCAATCACCTCTCTTCCGAAAAAATTCGGCTATTTATGCAAGCCTTCCCCTGAAGGTGTCGCCCGTCAATTATCATTAGGACCGCGATCCGCACGGAAACGTCCAAGTATCATTGATCGAAACTGAAAATTACTTTCAGAAATGGTTAGCAAAAAATTGGCCGAATGGAAAGCTGAAGGCAAATACAACGGCAAATTCGCTGCCCAGCACCACTTCTTCGGTTACGAAGGCCGCTGCGCAGACCCCTCGAACTTCGATGCCGACTACTGCTACTCATTAGGATACACAGCGGCAATGTTGATCGGTGAAGGTAAGACCGGATACATGTCTTCGGTACGTAATACTACAAAAACCTGCAGATCAATGGATTGCAGGAGGTGTTCCTGTAACCATGATGATGAATATGGAACGCCGCCACGGAGAAATGAAACCGGTTATACAAAAAGCATTGGTAAAATTGGATGGTGCACCTTTTAAACATTTTGTAGCACAGCGCGAACAATGGGCTAAAGAGACTTGCTATGTTTATCCCGACCGATCCAATACTTCGGACCGACAGAAGTTTGCGACCAACCGACAGAAACATTAAAATTGGAACAAGCCTAAAGATTATTATTCTTATATAAAAACGAGTCTCGTTTCTTGACATGAACCCCGAAAGTTGGACAAAAAACTTTCGGGGTTTTGTTATGTCTAAAAAGAGAAAGAAACACGGCTATGCAGAACGATTGAAGTATATGCATATGCTTGAGAAAGGACTTAGCATCAATCATATTCATCTTCATTATGGAATAGGTAAACAGCTGTTAAGTTCTTTGTGGATTCGTTATCAGTCAGAAGGGTACTCTGGGTTGATTAAGAAGAAAAATGTTAAGGCAGATTATGCCTTTAAAACTTCAAATTCTTCGTGATATTGAGGAAAATCATTTAACTTTGGTGGCGGCATCGTTGAAATATGATGTGTCTTCTAGTCAAATATCCGAATGGAAAAGAATCGCTAGAGTTCACGGCTATGATGCATTGTCTATCATCCGGCCTAAAGGCCGACCACCAAAGAACGATATGGGAAGACCACGGAAAAAGGAACCGGACGAAATGACAGAGTTGGAACCCTTACAGTTACGCGTAAAGGGACTGGAGGCGGAGAATGCTCTGTTAAAAAAAAAAGTGAAGGCCTTAGTAGAAGCAAGAGAAGCCCGTCTCAGAGAGATTGGGCGGAAGCCATCCAAGAACTAAGGCAGGAACATGGTCTTGAGATTCTCCTCGAGAAGACAGGGATGGCTAGATCTACATACTACTATCATACGAAAAGGCTATCAGAACCTGACGGTTACGATGATGCAAGAGCTGCAATCCGTAAGATATATGACCATCATAAAGGACGCTACGGCTATCGTAGAATAACCTCTCAGCTGAGTAATGATGGCATACATCTTAACCATAAGACTGTACAGAAACTTATGGTAGAGATGAGCTTGTATGGTAGGAGAAAGAAGGCGAAATATAAGTCTTATAAAGGGCGAAATAGGCAAGGTAGCTCCTAATGTCATAGACAGGGACTTCATCGCAACTGCACCGAAACCAGAAATGGACAACCGATGTTACTGAAGTCAAAATAAAGGATAATAAGATATATCTTTCTCCTATCCTGGATATGTTCAACGGAGAGATCATATCCTACACCATATCATACCATCCTGACCTTAAGATGGCAATGAGTAGGTTGGACAAAGCATTCAGGAAAACGGACATCCCAGAGGGACTTATATTACACTCTCGACCAGGGATGGCACTATCAGCATATGAGGTATCAGAAAGCATTGAAAGATAAACATATAGTACAAAGTATGTCGCGCAAAGGAAATTGCCTGGACAATGCAATGATGGAGAACTTCTTTGGACTTATGAAGTCTGAATTATATTTGCAGGAGTGGGACAGCGTAAAGAGCAGTTCGCCAAGGAACTAGTAAAGTACATACGCTACTACAATAATGATAGAATCAAACTGAGGCTAAATGGAAAAGCCCGATGCAATACCGAGCTTTATTCCAATCTAAGAGAGCCTCTTTAATAATGTTAAACCATCCAAACTTTTTAGGTTTCATGTCATCTTTTAACTGAAACAGAGACTCGTTTTTTATATAAAAAAAACCTGTTATTCCATTTCTTTTAAACAAATTTGGTCTGATCATAAAAAATGCAGAGAATAAAAATATCTCCGCATTTTTCTCAAACATATTATACTTCCTTTATCTCTTAAACTGTGCCCTTACGAAATCAAGATATTCTGTTCCATAGCCATCACCGTAGCCCGGATCGGTAGGTTCTATCGCTGTATTGGTATTCCAATCGTTAAACGAATCGACAAACACGATAGGATGTCTGCCCAAATTACGTTTTTGCCACATTACATAATGTTTTAAACGTATCTTTATTACGAACGACCAACGGGTATTGAGCATAATTCTGCAGATTCTCTACATACCAATTAAATGCAGGAGAAACTGTCGGAATAAATTCGTGCCAAAAGTTGCTGGACAAGAAACTCTGGAAATAAGCCCAGTTCTGGTCTATCAGTTGCGGGTACATTTGCGAACGGTTATAATTAGTCTGTTTATACATCGTTTCACAACACAATGCATCTACATTGCCCACAAAATAATATTGATAGCGTCCCGGAGGCGTAAAGCTCCTGACGGGCGACCAAGAACATATCATACCCTCTTTCTTCTTTCACATAAGCCCTCATATCGGCATATAGCTTCTTGCTATCTAAAGAATGGGTTTATCTGCAGCAATAATAACAACCATAGGTTTCCCGTCAACCTTAAAATAATTAGGATCACTAAAATAATCGGCAATACGCTTAAAGATATCATTAAAACGCTGAAGCCGAGTCTGATACTTCAAAGGACGAGTAGAAACCACATCTTGCACCTCTTCAACACGCCCGCCCTCTTCGGCTTTCAATGCCGTCGGCTGATTATTAAAATTATTCATATTCACCGAAATCACGTACTTCAGTCCTTTTTAAATCGACAAGAGCACCACAAGCCGGATCATTCGCCGCCTTTCCGGTTACATCACGACGTCCTGTCACCACATTAACGAATGCAGTATCTCCTAACACATTAGGATATTTACCCATCGAAGTATTGCAATTCGGTAAAATGAAAAAGTCCAGTCCCGCCTGTAATGCCCAATCTACTTGCTGCTGAGCTATAGCGATAAACTCCTCATTATTCGGGTTCATCGGATAAGGAGCATCTGTGGCTTTAGATCCTTCCTCCGGATAATTCACAGAAGACAACATCGGTATGACATTCGCTCCTAAAATGGAGTTGGCATAATCCAAAGGTTGTTTCAAACGCGCATATTTTTCTGCATTCATTCCTCCGCCTCCCAGATTCATATAATAAGCTCCTAACTGCAAACCGGCAGGTGGCTCAACATCGGGAATTTCATAATTCAGAAAATAATCATCTATACTGGGCCCGTCATCCTTCGCACAAGAAGAAACATCAATAATCCGCACAGAGATACAATCCTATTTTACTATTTCGTTTCATTCTATATTGATTTTTATGTGTTCTAACTTATACAAATATATATTTACCAATAGGGCGTAAACTCAACTTGTTTAATCACCTTCATATCGATATACTCTGCCAAATTCCGTAGTATCCTTGATTGCCGGAACTCTTTCTTTACGCCTTCCAAGAAATGATCCCAATCTTTACCATACCATTTTTGCGCAAATTTCGCACTGTACACTACTGTACCGGTTTTCCATTTGGCATCTCCGGTTGCTACATCAAACGGTTTAGCGAATTGCAACAAAGTAAAGAAGTTATCACCCCAATGAAAAAAATAGGCGATGATTGCGGAGAATTGGCTTGTAACAAATCGATAGCTTTTATAATATTGCACCTTATTTTTTTAGTAAGTTCTTCCGTCGGATAAACCAACCGTTCCGAATATAATCATAAGTCGTTTTCGAACCTTCCGCAAATTATTAACAGATGCATAAAAATAAGGAGGATAATTCATTACCCTTGTACGACGTTCCAAAGTCCACGCAGCATGGCCATTAAAGAAATCAGCTAAATAACGTTGCTTCCATATTTGCTCCAAGTGGTTTTCATCACCGCCTTCTCCATTAACTTCAACTTTGTAAATACCCTGATAATCATACATACCTTCTCCATTCGTATTCCATTTCACACCATCTTGCTCATAATAATCGGAAGCCCCGATACCCCCCATTGGTCGAATGAAGCAATAATACCGCTTTATAATAATCTTCAGCAGATTTTTGCTCCCAATCCATATTTAATTTGGGCTTCAGCAGCCAGAAAGTTAGCATCTGCAGCTGTCAGAATCGGATGAAATGCATCCATCTTAACAAGATCATAAGCGACTTTCGAATAAGTATCTCTATACTAACATTGGCACTTGAGAACGGACTTGGGATTTTATTGACACCGTCATATACCTACTTCCCTAAGCACCTGTCGTAACCGGAGAATACTCTTTCACGAGGACAATACGGAACTTTATATGTAACAATCATAGAGTCCATCATCAATTCATGCCCCTCAATTACACTTTACGGAACAATGTATCCCGCACCTCAAAAACGATCTTCAAAATCAAACGTTTTCTGACAATACGCTTCCAAACGCGGATCATTGAAAGATCTCAGCCAGATAAAGAAGTAGAGATTAACATTCGGATAGGAATCGATATTATTCGGTTTTGTATCAAGTTCTTTCAAAAACGAGTATAATACCAAGATACATCGATATCTTTCTGAGTTCCCCATCTCGGACACATATTATCTTCTACAGTAGACATCAGTAAATCTTCCCTGCCCATACTTGCCTGAATAGCCTGAAGCGAACGTTCTGGAATCGCACTTTGCGTATTCATTGCCACTTCAAGGCGCAATGTATTGGCAAACTTCAACCAACGAGACATATCGCTCTTTCCTCCAGAAACAGCATACACAGGATCTTTATCAAAACCGTCTTTATTCAAATCGATCTTGCCGATTGCATCATCGAGCATATTCAATACTGCCGTATAAATCGACTCTTCTGAGTCATACCTGTATTCATTCAAATCGGCATTTAAAGCATCCTGCATAGGCATAGGACCGAAAAGAGGACGCCATAAAGTAATATAGGTATGCTTTCCAAATTTGGGCGATCTGCACTCTATTTACAGCTTCAGGTATATCTTTTTTCTCTATCAATACCGATCTGCAGATTCTTTTAAAACATCAATATACATCTTATTGAATGATCCGCTCGTATTATCTTTATCGTTTGACCTCTGAAAGTAAGGAACGAATAGCGAGAAAACCACATAAAGTAGTTATAATTCATCTCTGCCATACAATCAATACTTTTATAAATTGTACCAGGAAAATACATCCTGCAAGCGAACAGTGTATATTTTTATTATGATTTGTATTAGCTTCCTCAAAACGGTCTTCACAAGAAGTAATTCCAGTAAAAAGCAAGAGTCCGCTAATAAATACATTATCTTTTTCATATTCATCTCTATATTTTAAAGTTACTTTCAAGTCAAAACCATAAGTTGCGGTAGGCAACGGATAACCTTGCTCAAAACCTTGACCGTTCCCCAGTCGTAGAAGTCGCTTCAGGATCGATTCCTTGTGGAGTATTCTGGAACAGAATAGCCAGGTTACGTCCAACAGCCGACAAACGCAAACTCTGGAAAGGAGTTTTCCACAAAAGCTTTTCGGGAAAGTATCCCAATGCAACTTCACGCAATTTCACATAAGTCGCATCATAAGTGTTCATCTTGGCATGTCCGGATATGTGACAGAACATTACGTCCGGCTTCACCCAATCATTTACAACCGGATGTCCGCCTATTCCTTCAATACTTGTTCAAATACACGTCCCGAATATCCCCCTTAGGACGAGCACCATCCATACGGCACACGATTAGCCAAATTATCGGCCGAAAGGCACATCGGTCGGTCTCAAATAACCGCACGTTCTGGTCGCTCTCATCCAATACCCATTTAGAGAAAGAAATATTCATCACGGCCTTCCAAAGATTTTATACTGTTACCCATATTGTTCCTTTATAAGCCGTTTCAGAATAAAATAATCCGCCTTTTTAAAGTCAAACAAGAATGAGAAATCAAAGCCTTTATATCTGAATTGGTTTTTCCAACCACCCAAAACATCCGGTTCTACATGACCGATATATACATCTTTTTGTTCAAGAGGCTTACCGGATGAATCAGCAATAACATTACCTGCAGCATCGTTGCCAGTCAGTTCCATACATCTGACCATAGGGTTTACCCACTTCAACATAACTGATACAACCATCCGCTCCGGCAGCACGCACCTGATAACGGTCTACTCCAGGAGTCAGAGAAACGATTTTAGAATTATTCTTAGACCAGTTGAAAATTGTTGTCCACTCAAAATTTTTCGTTTTTACCGAGTAATAGAAGCTGTCAACTCAGCACCACGGTTTTGAATCTCTCCGGCATTTACGAAACGTTCTCTATAACCTGATGCTGAAGATACGCTCGCCCGCATGATTTGATCTGTCGTACTTTTCCAATAATAAGTAAAATCGACAGAGATCCTATTGTTCCAAAAACGGAAATCGGCACCTACCTCATAAGACGTTGTCTGTTCGGGTTTCAAATTAGGATTTTTACGAGTATTATCAGTCATATAATAAGGCATTCCCAAATAGGTGTTTGCAAGATTCAAACCATCATATAATGAATCGAACGGGGGCATCATACCAACTGTAGCGACAGATCCGCGCAATTTTCCGAATGTCAATATCTCTTTAGGAATCTCAAATGCCTGAGTCAATATAAAACTCAACCCCGTTGACCAATAGAAATAAGAATTATTTCCGGGAGACAAAGTAGAAGACCAGTCATTTTCGTACTGTCCCGTCTAAATAGACCATATCTTTATATCCGACATTGGCCATCGCAAATACAGAAACTTTCTCTTTACCATCATAACTGTCGTTTCCAGTCAAAATCGCTCCATTATTTGCCAAACTCGGCATATCCGGTTGAGAAGTCGTTCCTACAGTCAAATTGGTACGTTCATTTCTCCGATGTTGCCATGAATACCCCATCGATGCTGTCAAATTCCAATCTTTCTTGAAACGTTTATTAAAGTTCAACATTGCCTCGATATTGTTATTCTGAGCCATTTGGGAAAATTCTTTAAACTGACCGTCCGTATCGAACTGGCTATACATATTGGTATATTCCCATCCCCTGGCAGTTTGCAAATCGGTAGCAATACGCAAACGGAAATTCAAATAATTCAAAAATACGGTAATTCAAGGTGATATTTCCCATAAACCAATGTTTCGTATCATGATTCGGTAATTCATACAACAACCAATACGGATTGGTAAATCCGCCATTTAAGTTGAACGGTTTACCGTTTCCATCTTTCCAAGGAATCAATTCTTCAACAGAAGTATCTCGAGGCAAATTTCCCAATATAAACAACGGATTACGGCTCGAAGAGTTACGGTATCCACGGTTATCCATGGCATCGTATGTATAACTTGCGTTGACATCGGCTGTCAAACGATCGGTCAACTTAGATTGTGTACGCAAATTGAACGAATGACGAGTACGCTCATTCCAATCTTTTACTACATCATTAGCTGTTAATACGGTATAAGAAAAACGTATCGAAGCTTTATCCGTTACCTTATCAAAAGACAAAGAGTTTGTCCAGGCAATACCGGTTTTATAAAGAGATCCGAAATATTATTTTTTTATTCGGAGAATAAGAACGAAGTTCTCCTCCACGCCCGATAATCGGGAAAACCCAACATAGGAAGACCGTAGCTACGATCACTGGCATCTTGAGATGTCAAGTTAAATATTCCCCAAGGCAAATTAGGATTATAGGTAGTATTTAATCCGTTCTTACCTGTCATATTCAATGCATTCTGATTAATTTCGGCATTCATACCAGAACCATAAATATTCTGATATGCCGGATATTGGTACAGACGACTCAACTGCACGTTAGAAGAGAATGAGACACCCCAGCCTGCACGAGCCTGAGCCTTTTTTCGTCGTAATCAAATAACACCGTTCGCACCGTCTGACCCGTACAAAAGCCGATGCATTTGCACCTTTCAGAATTTCTATACTCTCTATATCGTCCGATTGATGTTGGCAGCAGCATTACCATAATCGAGTTCACCATTTTCTCCCATATCATTCATAATAGAATACCGTCGATCACATAAAGCGGCTGGTTATTACCCGTAATAGAGTTATTACCGCGTATAACTACACGTGTCGAACTTCCAGGACCTCCACCAGATATAATCTGAACCCCCGACACCTTACCTTGCAACATATTCAACAAGTTCGCATCACGGGTCTGGGTCATTTCATCATCCATCTTTACGGTCTGACGTCCGTAAGTCAAAAAGATTTAGCATCACGACGAATACCCAAAGCCGTTACAACTGTTTCTTCCAACTCTTGAACTTTCGGTTTTAACGTGATTTTCAAGAAAGTCGTTTTAGAATTGACTGTAATGTTCTGCGGTACACATCCGATATATGTCACATTAATCGTGGCATTTTCAGGAATCTGTAACGTAAACTTTCCATCGATGTTAGTTGTTGTTGTCCGTTTCGATGACAAATCCGTATCGTCGCACCAATCACAGGTTCTCCTTGCTCATCAAATACCGTACCTTCTAATTTACGGTTTTTGTGCAGACAATGTCTGAAAAGAGGAAAGAATCAGAGCAAAAGATCAGAGCAAAAAAACTCATTCGAACGGACGTCTAACCGTCATCCGATCTTCACATTCTCTATTGTTTTCCATAATTATAAAATAAATTTAATAAATGTGTATATCTCCTCGCTAAAAAAATTTTAGCGTAACAAAGATCAAAAAGCATAAGTTCAACAGGAATTTTCTTAAAAATATCAGATATAACAAAATCTATTTTTCTTACAAAATCTGACTTCCATGGCATCAAGAAAATCTTAAAATTAGAAAAATTGAAGTGTCTGTTTAAATTTCCAGACACTCCTATTTTCCAGCACTCACTAACTATTTTACACTAACTAAAAATACTTTTTACTTGATTTCCTGCAATAACCTGTACCGCATAAATACCAGAAGACAAGTTTACCGGAACTTCTTGAGCAAAAGCTCCCGCTTCTATAGATTTAGTAGCAGAAGATAGCAATTGAGAAGACATATTATATATATTGATCTTAACAACTGATGATTCAGAAATACCGTTAACATGAATATTTCCATCTGCATAATATATATTCAATTCAGAATCGGATACAATACTGTTATCTACAGCCAAAGGATATACTTCCGAATCTTGTTCGATAGCTCCAATTGCACATTTTCCATCTGTAAATTTCCGTTCCAGATTCCGCCCATCTGTTGTTACATTAAACGCCTGCAACAAACGACCTTTCTCCAAAAGTCAAACCTTCATTATCGGAAGACAAAAACAGATATCCTTCATCAATATAATAGTCGAAATTATCCCAAAGTGAAAATCCGGCTTTAAGCTCTCCATTAGAGGAATAGTTCCAGCGATTTTTTCTTCTTTCAACTTAGCCAATTCTTCTTCTGTAGCAATAGCCGCATCAGCAGCAAGTTCCTACTAACGCAGGCTATTGACCGCCGAAAGAGATGCGCCCCAACCATGAACGTCTCAAATCCAAATTGGCTACAACATCTTTATTTTTTGAATTCTGAAATTAACATCTCCATAATAAAGATCGGGACGTCCATCATTAAGTTGCATTGATTTCGATGCGTGATTGTTCTCAATTATGCTATTCCAAATTCTCTTTCTCATTGCTTGAGGCGACAAGTCTCCGTCTGCATCCAGAGTGCGTATCCCCGCGGCATCATATCCATTACCGTTAAGAGCTCCGCTCATATTCTCGGTTATCGTACAATTTATAATATTAAACTCATTAGTCGACCGACCATATTTACAAAAGAATAGCACCACCTGCACCTTGCGCATAGTTATAAAGAAATCGTTGTATTTTACCAGATTAAACTTTACAAAAAATCCTTGCATATTGGGTACAGCATTGTGCATATAAATAGCACCTCCACCCCTTTCCACCATCAGCGTTTCCTGTTTCCATTCCAACTCGACATTGCAAAATTATCTGCTATAACACAATTTTCAAATGTGATAGGAGTCTCCGCTCCATTATTGGCAGCTCCTGTTTCTTCAAAAATAAATAGCACCACCGGAATTATTAGCTCCATTATGGACCATACGACAATTTTTTACATGCAATTTATTATTCTTCCCATTGCTCAAAGAAATACCTATTGCACCGCCTTTATTCGCTGCGCCATAACCATCGGGAATTCCCCATACCACCACCTTCATCATCCAGCACCCAAGTAGCATTATTAGCATAAAAAGCGTATTTGTAATATTAACAGTACCACCGCCCTGCCAAGAAATAGCACCACCGAGACCACCGAAATTATGACGGAACTCACAATTATCCATATTGATGTTTGCTGCAATAATCACCATAGCACCTCCTTTGATTACTGTTGTCATTACCACGAGTCAGGACTTTTGTTCCCCGTAAAAAACAATTTTCAAAAATCGACACTTATACTTCTTATATAACAAAGCACCTCCTGTATCACTAGCGCCTTTACCATTCGTAAAACGCAAGTTCTTAAAAGTATGTTTTCCACCGGTCAAACCTCCGTCAATCCGAAATATACGACTTCTATCACTTCCGGTAAACCCACAAGTCATGGTATCTTTTCCCGATAAATGTCATCGGTACATCCAAAAAAAATACACCCATATCTCCACCGTTTGCATTCCATGTGCGATATTCACGCTCTACTCCATCAGGACCTTTAACGATTGAGGATAACCGTAGCGTAATCTCCCGCATTACCGATAATAATATCTCCCATCCCCCCCGATTTTGAAGGTTCTTTAGTAATATCGATAATTCCGTCTACATAAACCTCCACAGGTGTATGCCCCATTGTATCTTGAGCCAAAGTCGGACTTTTATAAATTTCAGTAATTACACCACTAACCGAGGCCTTTAGCTGTAGCCTCTGTCAATCCATCATTATCATCACTACCTTCAGGTGACAAATAATACTTCTTGGCATCAGCATAAGATGAAGTAAAAAAAGACCTGCAAACAAAATAGCAAGCGCCATCCTTTTCAGAGTACTTACATTTCTCATGATAATCAAGTTTTAATTCTACAATTTGTTATTAATTTATTATTGATTTAAGATCAATCTTTCTATCATATTAAGAAACTATTACATTTTTTTCAAATTCAAAACCCACAGTGTAAATTTTCAGCAAATCCTATTATTGCCTACTATTTCTAAAACAAAAGTATATCTGAAGTATTAATTCACCTCTTTATTTCATATTAATTAGCGATTAAAAAATAATTAAACAAAGAAATCAATGAAAATATTTTCAGGTCTCCAAATCAAATTTAAATCCGTCAAAACAATTAAAATATACAGTAAATATGAATTAATTTTATCATAATCAATTAAAATACAAATAAATCAATATTTAAAAAAATAAGTATACAAGATTTTATACCAAGGATAAAACTATTCAATATTTCAAATAATTACCTATCAAAAAATAATTTACAAAAAAACTTCTATCAGCATTTCTATAATATTACAAAACTATTAATAGAGTAAGGCAAAGAAAAATGAATAAATCTATAATCACAGTTCATTCAATATCATTTTTAACAGACAACTTTCACATGATTTATATAAACATTTTTCTATTCGAATTTAAAAAAGATATTTTTAGCATGTCTTCTCTGTCAGTATATCTATACATTAAGAATTCTATTTCCGATATTTTTCAGAAGCACTCCGATTTTACTATTAATGAACATAGCAAAAACAAACATCTATTTTTAACTAAATAACAGAAAGGAAATAATGAGTATTATAGCAGACTCTTATATATTTTTGGTCCTATCATAACAGAAGTTGTTTCTCAATATATTTATTTTTAAGAGTATTTTCAGCCTCGATAAGAAAAAGACAAACAAAGCCTCATGACAGCAAAAAAATAGAAAACAGATTGTCTAAACAAAAAATAAGGCGGTCAAAATGACCGCCTCAGAATCTGTTACAAATTATACTTCTAAAACCCAATTATCTTATTACATAAGCATCTCCTGTAATCTGGCATACAGAACTTTTTACCAATCCTTTCGACTTAGCCTCAGAAGTAGGCGACATTCCTCCTGCGTATATTGTTTTCTTACCCGAAATACAGTTATGATCCCGTTATCATCCGCAAAGACATATCTCTCGGAGAAATCTCGAACGAAAGCGTTTTTTCTTCTCCTGCTTTCAAATAAACTCGCTTAAATCCTTTCAAAGCCGTAATCGGAGCTTTTCCACACCTTCATGAGAAAGATACAGTTGGACAACTTCATCCCCATTTTTCTTCCCCTATATTTTTAACTTTTACCGAAACTTTTTATCGGCTCACCGACTTTTCCTCCGGATACGACTTGCGGTACTGAATAATCGAACATCGTATAACTTAACCCAAAGCCGAACGGATACAACGCTTCACCTTTGAAATAGCGATAAAGTTCTATTACACATAGAAAACGCCCGAACGGCGGCAAATCGCTATCCGAACGATAGAACGTAACAGGCAGCTTCCCTGAAGGATTATAATCGCCAAATAATACATCTGCAATTGCTTGTCCTGCAAATTGACCGCCATACCATGCATTCAGGATAGCAGGAATATTCTGAGATTCCCATTCTATACCTAAAAGCACTACCGTCATCATCACAAAAATAACCGGCAAACCCGCTTCCTTCATTTTTTTTCATCAATTCAGTCTGTACTTCAGGTAAAGCAATTGTCGTACGGTCTCCACCTCGAAATCCATCGACCGAGATCGGCAATTCCTCACCTTCAAGACGAGGAGATATTCCCCCCTACAAAGATCACCTGATCTACACCTTTTTAAGCGTTCTATTAAAGCATTTAAGGTTTTTCTCATCCGAAGGTTTCACACAATCTATCGCTCTATCGTAAATGACTTTGTGTGCGCTTTCCGACTTTCGAACGTATTGCCTCCAGCGGAGTAATCACCTTGAGGGAAAGCCGTTATAATTTCCCAATACAACAGTCGAGTCATCGGCATTCGGACCTATAACAGCAATTTTCTTTAAATTTTTACGTAAAAGGCAATACATTGTCATTTTTCAACAACACAACCGATTCCCTGGACATTTTTTCAAAGCCAATGCCTTGTGTTCATCACATTCAAGAACAGACAACGGAGTATCGGCATATTTTACCCGATCTGCAGGATCAAAAGGCCCAAACGGAACCGGTCATAAAGGCTACCGATTCATCGATCTGAGCTTCGGTAATAAGTCCTTGTTTCACGGCATCGACCAGTTTTACATAGATATTCTGCCCACATTCAAGATCTGTTCCATGCAATACGGCATCAGCCGAGGCATGAGCAGCATCGGCAGTGGTTTTATGCTTCAAAGAAATCATCAATAGCTCCGCAATCAGATGTCACATAACCGTAGACTTCCATTGTTTCTTAAAATATCCTGCATTAAAAGGTCATTTCCACAACACGGTTGACCCGGCCAAAGCGTTGTAGGCACACATTACGCCTCGAAACTTTCGCGTCAACGACCAAATCCCTGAAAGCAGGTAAATATGTGTCCCACAAATCATACATGCTCACTTCTGTATTGAAAAAATGCCGGAAATTTCAGGACCACTATGCACGGCATAATGTTTTGCGCATGCCGATGCTTTTTAAATATTTAGGATCATCACCCTGCAAACCGTTTACGAAAGCTTTTCCTAAAGTTCGGTCAAATAAGGGTCTTCTCCGTAAAATCTCCTGCCCTCTTCCCCAGCGCGGATCTCGAAAATGTTAATATTCGGAGTCCAATAAGTCAATCCATGATAAATTTCACTTGAACCCCTTTCGATATGGCATCATGATATATAGCCCCGACCTTCATCGGCAATAGATGATGCAACTTGTTGAAATAAAGCATCATCCCATGTTGCAGCCATACCTATGGTTTGTGGAAATACCGTCACCTTATAAGGTGTACGTCCAACTCCATGCAAACATTCATTCCACCAATCATAGGCGGAATACCCAAACGCTCGATAGCCGGAGCTTTATTCAACATTTGGGAAATCTTTTCTTCCAATGTCAACCGAGATACCAAATCAATACCCCTTTTTCGAAAGAGAGATCAGGGTTTTGAAAACGGAAAAAGTATTCCGAGCCTTTCCTAATGAGCCTGAAAACCCCATAAAACAAATAAAACGCAATAAAAAAATTTGATTTTTCATGTATGATAGTGTTTATGTTTGATGATTAAAATTCAAGATATGCAAAAATAGCATTAATTTATAATCTCAAAAATTACATTCACAAAGATCACGATTCTATATTAAATAAAAACATCTCGATTAAATACAAATTAAAAAGGCATAAATAAACAGATTAGAATCACGGGATACTTAAGTACCAAATTTTCAATAAAAACGCTAATCCTCTTGTTTATAATAAACAATGCTTCATGGTTGGGACATTTGGGCTTAAGCAGGTTCTTCTTGAAGTCCCAATGGGCAGGATTGACAGAGATTCCTAAGCTCTTGTACTTTTTTCTTTCCATTCTTACAGATTCTCACCATAAGTGGCGATTCTCTATTCTTTAAGACTTTTGATTTGTAGCACGTTACATTAACTGTTGCTTCCATTCTTGGTTTAACTCTCGGTTTAACTGAACCATGTAAACCAGCGCAATTTGGGGCATAAAAAAAAGAGAGTTACTTTTGTGTAACTCTCTGATTTTCAAGTGATCCGCCTGGGGCTCGAACCCAGGACCCCAACATTAAAAAGTGTTGTGCTCTACCAGCTGAGCTTAGCGAATCATCGCGGGCATTTGTTTTTCCAAATGCGTTGCAAAGGTACGCTTTATTTTTATTTCTGCAAATTATCCATGCACTTTTTTATCACTTTCCGATACATTTTCAAATATAAAAGTCATGTATAAAACATACATACTTATTTTTTTAAACAGTTATACACATATAATACAAAAAATTTCTCATCTTACTTTCCTCTAACATCTCTCTGATTAATTACAAGCAAATAGCTTAATAACATCAATTTGGATTTCTTTCTATTGATCTAATCGCATAATAGAAAACATGACTTCGATATTTTCTTTCAAAATATTATATTTGCTTTTTACTAACTAAAAATATAATATGGAGAACCCTATATTTGCCCTCGCCGAAAAAAAAAATCAAAAACGAGCAAAAACATCATAGAAGAAACAAACATAATAAATATATGGAAGTCGATAGGGGCAGAAATCAATCTGGTCGGTTCTTTAAGAATGGGCCTGCTCTAAAACATAAAGACATCGACTTTCATGTTACACCACAACTTAACATCATGACGGTTTCAGGCCATCGCACAATTGGCCAAAGGTTCTATAACAAAAATCGAATACAACAATCTTATCGATACAGAGGAACATTGCATCGAATGGCATGCTTGGTATATAGATAAAGATAACGACCTGTGGCAAATAGACATGATCCATATTTTAAAAGGATCTCGTTATGATGGCTATTTTGAAAAAGTTGCCGACAACATTTGTGCAGCTCTTACCCCTGAAAAAAATTAGCCATTTAACTCTGAAGAACGAGGAAAACTCAGATACGGAAAAAATCATGGGAATAGAATATTATCAAGCCGTAATTGAAAACGGAATAGATAATTACTCTGATTTTATCGAATGGAGAAAAAAAACATCCTATGGAATCGTAAATTGGATTCCATAAATAACAGAATCCTCCTTTTTTTGAAAAAAAGGGGGAAAAGATTTAAAAAAAAGATTTTTTTTTTTAGTAGAAATAATAAAATAGCGGCTTGACAATCTTTAAGGTAATTTCGTAAAAAGTAATTTAAGAGCCTATTTCTTTTTTTCCAAAAAAAATATTATGAGAATATTCTAATTATTACAACAAAATAATTTTTAAATTTTGAAAGACTCTTAAAACTTAAAAAACAAAGAGGCTATTCTCTCTTTTTAAATAATCCGAAACAGGTTTATTTCATTCGGATAAACTTTTGAACAGGTTCTTAATTCTAGCTATCGTACAAACTATTTATTATTTATGTATAAACTTTAGAACAATAATTTTTTATAAAAACGAATTACCCAAATACAAATGAACATGTCTTTTATCTATCATTTTATTTATCGCATAATTCTAACTGCAGACTATCTAAAAAGGATTTTCTTTTTTCCCTGATCATCATGTTCGGATTTGTAAACAACTTATATGCCCAACAAGATACAATATTTTTTCATTCAAAACCATCAGATACCATCACCAGTGACTCGGCAGTAATTCAATTTTTATCTGATGCCGACATTCCCGTTACAACAGATAATAAAATTCATTTGCTTAAAAGCGGAAAAGAAAAATTTGATGATTTATTCTCTGCTATAAAAAAAGCCAAACATCATATACATCTTGAATACTTCAATTTCCGCAACGATTCTATTGCTAATGAACTTTTTACCTTACTGGCTCATAAAGCTCAAGAAGGCGTAGAAATACGAGCTCTGTTCGACGCATTCGGAAACTGGTCAAAACAGCCGACCATTGAAAAAAAAAACACTTAAAGAATTTACGTAAAAAGGAATCGAAATTTATCATTTCGACCCCTACGCTTTCCCTATAAACCACGTATTTCATCGAGATCACCGGAAAATTACTGTTATAGACGGAACAATCGCTTATGTCGGAGGTATGAATATTGCCGACTATTATATTAAAGGCTTGCGGAAATAGGAGAATGGAGGGATATGCATGTACGCATCGAGGGAAAAGCCACACATTATCTGCAAGAGATATTCCTTTCTATCTGGAATAAGACTACTAAACAGAATATCTGCGGGACAGCTTATTTTCCCATTTATTCAGATACAACATTTCATAAAGGTAAATCGATAGCTATTGTTGATCGAACTCCAAGAAAAAATCGCCAAAACAAATAAGACAAACCTATGCAAAGTCAATCGACGTAGCAAAAATCGAATATACAAATTGTAAATCCATATTTTTTTTACCTACTCGTTCTATAAGAAAAGCTTTAAAATCGGCATTAAAACGCGGGATCAATGTAGAAATCATGATTTCCGCAAAAGCAGATATCGCATTTACACCTGAAGGTTCGATTCGTGTTGCCCATAATCTAATGAAAAAAAGGAGCTCATATTTACTTATATAACGGAGGATTTCATCATTCTAAAATCATGATGATAGACAGTACTTTCTGTACTGTAGGAACAGCGAATCTCGACAGTAGAAGCTTACGATATGACTATGAAGTAAATGCGTTCATTTTGATAAAGAGATAACAGAAGAACTCTCTGAAATTTTTGAAAAAGACAAAGCAAAATTGCACTATGCTTACAATCGGAAGAATGGAGAAAAAGATCGGTATGGAAACGTTTTGTAGGGTTATTGGCTCAAATGTGCACTCCATTCCTGTAAACTTTGTTTAACTCCTGCAATTACCTATACCGAGATAAGAAATCAACCAATCTTTACAAAAATCGAGCTTTTTGAATTTATAAATTTATACTTATTTAACAGAAAGGTATTTCATATTCAGATAAAGGAAGATAATTTTTGTTTATCATTTTATAGTACATTTTTTCCTTTTTCATAAAAACACACATATTAAAACACACAAAACCATGAAACTTTCAAAGATCATTTTTATCATTGCGATTTTTTTTTTACAGCAAATTCGGTTCAGGCGAAAAAAAAATTACACCTAAACGAGAAACAGTAGAATGGATAGATGTATGGTTACCACATACCAACGATGACAAATTACCAAGAGTATTGCTTATCGGAAACTCCATTACACGAGGATATTATCCTAA
>VOFJ01000943.1_pt1 | contig 21243 bp, 32 predicted proteins | sample 5384081 | NCBI WGS metagenome assembly VOFJ01 (sample SAMN12384729, study PRJNA508395) | human gut metagenome | isolation source: healthy gut I | host: Homo sapiens | reverse complement strand
CATAAATATAGCCCGTCTTTCTGCGAAAGACACCAATGCGTCATGAAACACAGGTTCTGTCCTTCGCTATCTAATTTTTTGCCCTTCTGATATTATTTACCTATAAGACTGACACACTACAGAACACGTGGGGGTGAGTGGCGGGGCTGTATAGCGGCGACCTCGTATAAATATTTGTTGTCGGTCATCCGTTAAGGCATCAATGAGTGGCGCATAACAGTAGCCCGTAAACTTATCTCTTCCGAAGTCGACTCGATCTCGCCGGATGACCAGTCACTGTCAGGGTTTTTATAACTATAAATACCAGGAGGTAGTTTCTTGTCATTTAAAATTTTTAAGTTCAACTGTTGTGGACTTGATGTCCACAAAACATGGATCTATGCCTGTATCGGCATCACTGATTCCAACAATCGCACGGAGTATAAGCAAGCTCGCTTTTCTTCCTTTACCAAAGGATTGAATGAGCTGTGTGACTGGCTTGCAAAGTACAACTGTAAAGATGTTTGCATGGAATCAACTGGTAAGTACTGGATCCCTGTTTTTTCATATCTTAGAGCAACACAGTTTCTGGGTTACTCTATCCCATCCCAAATACACAAAGCCGATGAAAGGAAATAAGACCGACCGTAAAGATGCCAAATGGATTTGTGATCTTTACATGTGTGGTATGGTCAAACCTTCCTTTATTCCACCTGCTGACATCCGGGAGCTTCGCGATCTGGTAAGATACCGTTTCAAACTTACCTGTATGATTACCGGTGAGAAGAACCGTGCTCATAACTTGTCTTACTGTATCAAATCTTAAAATTGATGATGTCTTTTCTGATATATTTGGCAAATCATCTCGTTCCATTACGGAACATATTTTACAACACCCAGGAGAAAAAAAATTTGATGTAGCACCTTTTGTGGATAGCAGATGCAAAACTCCTATCGAGGAAATACAGGCTGCTGTTGATGGTGCCATCTCTCACGAACAGGCTGTAAAACTTAGACAGTGTCTTGACCACATTGATGAACTCAATAAGCACATTTCAGAAAGTAGAACAGGAAATCCTTCGTCTCAGTGATAAATATGAGGCTGCTTTAAATCTAATAAGGACTGTTCCCGGATTCGATAAAAATCCCATGACTGCTATTCAAGTGCTTTCAGAGATTGCCTGTGATATGTCTGTCTTCCCCACAGATAAACACCTCGTCTCCTGGGCCGGATGCTGTCCCCGTAATGATCAAAGCAATCAAAAAATCAAATCCACTAGGATTTCCCGTGCTGGTTCTTATTTTAAACCAGTTTTGGTGCAAGTTGCAAATGCTTTAATCAAATCGAAGAAGCATTCTGAATTTACCAGCCGCTACAAGCGTATCAAAGCACGCCGTGGTCACAAGAAAGCCATCATTGCCATCTGCCGTATGATCCTGACCGCTATCTGGCACATACTTTCAGATTTAAAGCCATATACTCCAGAAGGTTTTCTTGAATCTCGTCCTGTGAAGGAAGGAAAAGTTCTTTCCACTTCACAGGCACTTAATCTTTTGAAACAGCGAGGCTACATCATAAAGGGTGAACCTTTAGCAGTTTCCTGATTAGGTGTTGCGTTAATATTTAATTTTTCAAGCCACCCCAAGGATGGTTCATTTGTTATGATCTATTTTTCTCGGATAACCTCTACTTCTTTGTTTCAAACTTAAAACCCTTTCGTTTGCCATAGGCGGAAACCCACTACCTTTAGGTGGTGGGAGGAGCCTTGTAAATCTTTAATCGTTAACCCTGATTCTCAATATATTTTTGTATGGTAGTTGACGATACTTCTCCAATGCTGCAAGCAAAATATCCGTCTGACCAAAATATTTTTTTCTTCCAATACTGTTTAGACAGAAACGAACCATATTTGTGCCATAAGTATTAGCAATATCGTTAACATCATCAGCGATAGAATCTTTGAGTAATTGTTTACGATATTTGGTTACTAGAACTATATGTACTTTAAGGCTGTATTTCCGTCTGTTATGACGATTGTATCTATTATCCATAATTCACCTCAAAACATTGATTTTCACTAATTATTATTATATAATATATTTAGTGAAATATCTATGAAAGGAGTACATATATGGAACAAATGACTATTACAGCTAAAATTCAAATAGTCGTAGATGAAACAGATAAGGTTTTGCTTGATGAAACTATGTCTGTTTATCGTAATGCCTGTAATTATGTTTCAGACTATGTATTCCGTACTCATGACTTAAAGCAGTTTTCGCTCAATAAGGGTTTTGTATTCTACTTTACGGGAAAATTTTTAACCTTAAATCGCAAATGGCTCAGTCTGTTTTGAAGACTGTTATCGCCAGATATAAGACCATTCTTGAGAATCAAAACGAATGGATGAAACCCTCGTTCAAAAAGCCTCAGTATGATTTGGTTTGGAACAGAGATTATTCCTTAACACAAAACTGCTTTTCAATCAATACGCTAAACGGTCGTGTGAAGTTATATTATTTTGCAGACGGAATGTCTAAGTATTTCGACCATACGATTTATAAGTTTGGTACAGCTAAACTTGTAAATAAGCATGGCAAGTATTATCTTCACATACCAGTAACCTACGATGTCGAAGAAAGTAATGTTTCTGACATCTGTAATGTTGTGGGTATAGATAGAGGTATTAACTTTGTTATTGCCACTTATGACAGCAAAAACAAGTCTGGATTTGTTAGTGGTAAGGCTATGAAGCAAAAACGTGCTAATTATTCCAAACTTCGTAAAGAAACTCCAAATGCGACAGACCTCATCTTCAAGACGAAGAATAAAAGCTATTGGTGGGCGAGAAAACCGTTGGATGCAGGATATTAACCATCAGGTATCAAAGGCACTCGTCAAAAAATAACCCCAAGCACACTCTCTTTGTATTGGAAGATTTATCAGGTATTCGTAATGCTACAGAACGTGTTAAAACAAAAAAAGACCGTTATGTTTCTGTATCATGGTCTTTCTATGACCTTGAGCAAAAAACTAATCTACAAAGCAAAAACAAAATCAATCTTCTGTTATTAAGGTAGATCCTCGCTATACAAGTCAATGTTGCCCTTGTTGTGGACACATTGAAAAGGCTAACCGCAATAAGAAGATGCATCTGTTTACCTGCAAAAACTGTGGTTATAAATCTAATGATGACCGCATTGGAGCTATGAATCTGTATCGTATGGGAATAGACTATCTTGCAGATAGCCAAGTACCTAATACAGTTGTAACAGAGTAAACTCTGCTACAACAAAGGGTGCTGTCAACCCCCTATGATGTAACGCCACTTTAGATAGCAGTATCTATTGGGGTTAAAGGTCGGAGGTGTAAACCGTTAGTACGACTGGGCAGTTACAAGCCCATGACCTTTAGGTCGTGGGTAGTTGACTCTCGAAATATCAACAGGTCTCGCAGTCGGAATCTTTACCTCAAACGGAAGACCCCTATTTAGAATGATCTGCTTATAAAACATATTGATAGCATTAGATGCCGGGATCCCCAAAGTAGCCAGAATTTCCTCAGCCTGTTCTTTAACATCCGGCTCTATTCTTGCATAAAGATTTGCTGATTTGGCTGCCATATCATCACGCCCCTTTCTTTTACCCATATTATAAGTCAATGTACGGACAAAAGCAGTACATTTTTTAAATCAGTACCCTGATCTGCTTCAAAAGAATCTCTCTTACAGACTGATCCTCTGTCCTAATGTTTCTTCCTTAATGAATATGTTCATCTTCTCCTCTGTCCGGGCGAACCGGAAAAAAGAGATGTACTGTTGTGTCCGTTACAATAAACAAAACGCACGAAAAGACTCCGTTTTACCGGTTATCTTTTCATGCGTCCGCGGTGGGTCATGCCCCCATATCATGAAGCCCTCATTTAGTTGTCATTATGCGTGTCATGCACGCTTGATTTCGTTCTTATTACTAAAGCTTATAAGTAGCACTTTCCGAGAGCATCCGTTCTCTCGACGATCTGCCCCTCTGTGAAATTCTTGAGGGTCACTACTCTGGTACATTTGTGAGTATGGCATTTTATCATGATGCCGTTCATAGCCGGAGCCGTCCTGTCTCCGGTCAGTGCATAGGAGATCCGCAAAGCGAGCTGACTATAATCCCCCGAGGTCCGGGCAGCTCACCAAAAGCCTCTTTATTCAGTTTTTCTTCTGGCGCAGAAAGAAGATAGTTCATATCCTCCTACGCGTGTAAACAATCATAGGCATGTTTATTACCTCCATCCCAAACAAGCAGCGAACCAAGTTCCGACCGCCGAAGGTTAGCGTGGTCCGCAAGCCCCTTCCCATAAAGCTACTTGTTTATGGGGTATCATTCTGCCGGCCGGCCAGTACGTGTACCCCTCTACGAGTATCTAATATAAAACAAGTCTGATTTGATTTCAATAGAAACATATTTCTGTTTTCTAATTATATTTGATTTTTCTATTGATTTTATCCGCCCTATGAAGTATATTAGATTCACAGACGTGTGGGCTGTATCCCGCACTTAGAAAGAGGTCACTTATGGACAATATCGGAAACATATTTGCAGCATATCGGAAAAACCTGAAATACTCACAACAGGATATCTGCGATAAGCTTACCGGAATGGGAATCCCTACCAAGCCTGCAGCATACAGCACCTGGGAGACCGGTAACAGCATTCCGAACGCAGTTCAGTTTCTTGCGATGTGTAAGATCCTCGGGATCACGGATATCTTCAATCAGTTTATAGGAGGACACAATCCGGACGATCCTATGGCCGAGCTCAACGAGGAAGGCAGGGCGATGGCACTTAACTACATTGACCTGCTGAAAGACTCCGAAAAGTATCAGGCATCTCCCGTCCGTATCCTGCAGCCTGTCAGGATACTCAATCTCTATGATATGCCTGTATCCGCAGGAACCGGTCAGTTTCTTGATAACGACAGCTATGAAGAAGTTGAAGTCGGGCCTGAAGTTCCGGAGACAGCTGATTTTGGAGTGCGCATCAGTGGAGACAGCATGATGCCGAGATATCTGGATAAACAGATCGTGTGGATCCAGAAGACAGATGAACTGAATGATGGAGAGATCGGGATCTTCTATTACAACGGAAACGCCTACTGTAAGAAGCTTCTATGCAATAAAAAAGGAACGTACCTCATCTCACTGAATGATAAGTACGATCCTATTGAGATAGCCGAAGGAGAAACATTTAAAACTTTTGGCCGGATTGTGAGTTAGAGTCCGGATTATTGTACATGTTGATTGCACTACAATATAATCACTCCCCGTATCAGGTCAACCAAAATGGAGGGATTATATAGCCGTCAAAAATGATCTGAAGAAGCTGCGCAAGGAACAGCGCTTAAAGCAGTCTGATCTTGCTATGGCAGTCGGTATGTGTGAAAAAAGCATCAGCAACATCGAGCTTGAAAAGAATCCGGCCAGCCTTGAAACAGCTCTTCGCCTTGCAGCATATTTTAAAGTCTCTGTGGAAGATATCTTCCATCTGGAGGAAGAACATACCACGTAGGGAGTGTGATGATAATACGCCATGAAACAGTTGTCTTTATTCCCGGAAGAAAATACCGATCCAAGACCACCGAAATCGATAGGCTGGAATCTGTGGCATGGATGCACTAAGGCCAGTACCGGATGCCTGCACTGCTATATGTACCGAAGGGATGAATCCATCGGAAAGGATCCTTCCATCGTACAAAAGACAGAAAACTTCGACCTTCCGGTTAAGATCTTAAGATCCGGCAAATATAAAGGCAGATATAAGGTTCCCTGTGGTTCACACATCTGGACATGCTTTTCATCCGATTTCTTTCATGCCGATGCAGATGAATGGAGAGAAGACGCCTGGGATATGATATACGAACGTTCCGACTGTTCTTTCTTCATGATCACCAAGAGACCGGAACGGATCGCAGAACATCTTCCAAGGAATTGGGGCTATGGCTGGGAGCATGTCACAATAGCCGTCACCTGTGAAAATCAGGAAATGGCTGATAAAAGGCTCCCGGTATATCTATCTCTCCCACTCTTCCACCACTCCGTAATGATCGAACCGATGCTGACGGCCGTGGATCTGTGGCCATATATCGATGGATACCGCTCATCTGACGGAAGCCCTGTCATCAAGCGTGTATCCGTGGGCGGAGAATCCGGTCCCGGAGCCAGGATCTGTGATTATTCCTGGGTAGAAGCAGTTCACGCACAGTGCATCGAAAACGGGATAAGCTTCAACTACCATCAGACCGGAGCAAAGTTAATAAAAGACGGAAAACTATACGACATACCCAGAAAACTGCAGCACACTCAGGCACATAAAGCAGGGCTTGATACATAGCTTGAAGAAAGGAGGCCCGTCATGAGTACAATAGCATATCAGATCATCGCCGTAGACTTTGACGGAACCCTCTGCTACAGCAACTGGCCTGAACTCGGCGAACCCAACAGACCTCTGATAGAATATCTGATCAATCAGAAAAGATCCGGTAACAAACTCATCCTCTGGACCTGCAGAGCCGGTGAAGCCCTGGAGAAAGCTGTCTCCTGGTGCAAGGATCATGACCTGACTTTCGATGCTGTCAATGACAATCTCCCGGAGATTATCGAGATGTACGGCAACAACTCCCGGAAGATCACGTGTGACTATTATATTGATGATAAAGCCGTTCTCCCGGCTATGGTAAATGCTTAGAGCTCACCGATGAAGGTGAGCTCTTTTACATTCCGACAGAGTCTTCATTATACCCTGTTCTGCACTAAACTTCATAAACTCGGTATTTTCAACATACTCAGCCTTGATTTCACCTAGTTTGGCAAAATGCTTGCTATTCTTATGAACCTCGATTGCCTCCGCATCACTCCATACTTCCGTCAAAAGAAGCTCATCCTCATCCATACCATAAGAATACTCGTATCGCAAACAACCCTTCTCTGAGCGGCTCATCTCATCGATACAGACCTTCCGGATTGCATTATAGTATATTTATTGGCTGCCGATTCAATCTTGGTGCCATCAATAAAAATGGTCTTTCCCGAAATCTCACCAAGAAGATAGAGCAGATCTGACATTTGGGCAAGCAGAACCTTTGCGCAAGCAGAAAAATGTAGGGAGATCAAACGCGCAATCGTTGCCTGATTTTTCTGATCCTGCCATAAGTTTTATATAGTTCAGAAAGGTCCATTTCCTCCACAAAGGCACTTACCAGACGAACTGGATCATCAGATGGAATCGAAATCTCTAAATCCAGCGGAAGTTTGATTTGATAATACAGCGAAAATGAGGTGTAATCCTTCTGTATTATTTTGTTTAGTTGCATAAACTGATTATACCACGAACGCCGGGCTTTTCGAAGCTCGGCGTTTTGTGTTGGATATATAAAATGAGCTGCCGCACGTTAGTGCGACAGCCCCACTCATTTTTTCCAAAAATCCAACGGCTTTGCCGCTGCCGTGCGTTTTTCACCTTATGTCGATGTTTACAAGCGCACACCGCCGCAAGGCTTTGTTTCTCATCTTAGTACAGCTTTGCACCTGCCGGGATTCTGTCATTTACCATCAGAAGGTTCAGTCCCTCATGACCGTCTTCCTCGTGTACTGCTGAGATCAGCATACCTTCGGAATCGATTCCCATCATCTTTCTCGGCGGCAGGTTCACGATAGCGATTGCTGTCTTGCCAACCAGCTCTTCCGGCTCGTAATACTCGTGAATACCGCTTAAGATCACGCGATCCTTGCGTTCTCCGTTGTCATCCAATGTGAACTTCAGAAGCTTCTTGGATTTCGGAACTGCTTCACAAGCCAGGATCTTTACTGCACGAAAATCTGATTTTGCAAAGGTATCAAAATCTACCATTTCTTCAAAGATCGGCTCGATCTTCACGTTGGAGAAATCAACCTTCTCCGCCAGATCGGTTGCAGCAGCCTTTGCCGGTGCAGCCTGTGCTGCGTTGTTTGCGGCATTTTTCGCTGCACCCTGGCTCTTCATGGTCGGGACGAAAGCTCCCCACATTTCATATCCACCTACAGGATATTATAAACGCCTATTTCTTACTGTTTGCACAAATAGGTAATTCAATTTACATCACCAAATCGCATATTATCTTGTCGGATATGTGTAGAATTTGATGTAAATGATGTACGGACTTCCACCATTGATTTAATATACAAAAAGTCCTGATACTCCTGTTGGATATATCAGGACTTTATTATTTTACACTGTTTTGAAATACAAGTCAAGACCTTCAAATTCCGTGCGCTTCAACTCCTTTGTCACATCGGTATAAATGTTAAGCGTTGTGGAAATATCCTTATGACCAAGCGTGTCCTGAATGACCTTGACATTGACTCCAGCTTCGCACATTCTCGTCGTAAATGTATGTCTTAATGAATGGCAGCTAAAATGCGGAAGCAACACTTCAGGACTTTCGTCCTTCAAAAACTGTTCATCGTTGCAATCACGAATAATGCGTCGAATCGCCTTATTCAATGTAGCTTGGTGCTGCGGCAATCCAAAACGGTTTATAAAGATAAAATCTGTGTATCCGTCAACCGTTGCTTCACAATGTAAATCCAACATTTCCTGCCGTTCCTTTTCCATCTTGAAGGCTTCCTTTACAAAGTCAAGCATAGGCACCTGCCTGTTTTCCTGCTTCGGTCTTTGGTGTATTTACATTGAAATAGCAGCCTCTTTTACCCTCAGAAGTCCTATGGTCGTAATAAACCAAAGTATGATTCACATCTATAACTCCTTCTTCCAAGTCAATATCACACCAGCGAAGTCCCGTGAGTTCCCCAACACGAAGTCCCGTTCCGATCATTACCGCAAATATCGGATACCAGTTTTGATATTTCGGCGTATCTCTAAGGTAGGATAATAACAGCTCCTGTTCCGGTCGTGTTAACCCCCTTCGCTTTTCAGTCTTAAAGATATGAGATTGTTTCAGTTCCTTCAGTACATTGTCCGATGGATTATTTCGAATATACTCATCATCAACCGCCATATCCAAAATCTGATGAAGTACCGTATGGATATTGTCAATCGTCGAAGCTTTCAAGCCCCTTTCATCGGCAAGGTAATTGTAAAATCTCTTAATATCCGATTTCTTCAGCATTGAGATTCTTTTGTTTCCGATTTGCTGACGAACAAAAGTCTCGTACATATATTTATAATTTTCAAAGGTGTTGTTTTTCAGCCCTCTTTTTTTAAGTCTCTCCATAAGGCATACAGATCATCAATAGTCGTATATCGAGCTTCTGCTTTAATTCCATCACTGATGTCTTTTGCTATTTGCTTTTCTTTTTCCCGCAAATCATCAAGAGACTTTGAATATACATATCGGCGCTTCTTGTTTTTTTATCAATCCAAGAATATTGATATGTGCCATCTTTTCTCTGAAGCTCTCCTACTCGGAGTACCACTCTTGATTTGTCTTTTCTTCTTGTGCTTGCCATTCTGATCCACCTCGTCTAAATTCGCTTTCGCCCTTTTATATAATCATCAAACTTTTCTCGAACAATAAGTATCTGATTGCCAGTCGGCATTGAAAACGGGCATTTTTTCTGTCGTACCAATGCTCTTAATTTCGTTCGCCCAATACCTGTATATTCGGCAGCTTCCTCAATCGTAAGGCACGCCTTTTCCCATATAGGTTTCTGAGCCGCTCTTTCTTTAAGCCTTTGTCTGTATTTCAAAATTTCATTGTCCATAGCAACACCTCCTAAATTGAACACGCTTTGCCCTTAGGTACTCGTCAAATTCTTTTCTTTTTTATTAAGCGCTTGCTTCCGTTCCAAAGAATAAACGGACAGTCCTCACGATTGGTCATTTCTTTAAGTTTGTCCCTTCCTATACCTGTATAAGCCATTGCTTCTTCCATTGAAAGAGTAGCTTTATGCCAAATGGGTACTTGGTATGGTCTGCTTATATTATTTTCGTTCTTCAATACTGTAACCTCCTTAACTCTTGTGGTTACAGCATAATGTAAATGTAGCGATAAGCCAATTATGCGAATCAGCTTATCGCACACTTGACAAAACGACTTATACTGAGTACATCTTGGCAATGTACTCGTCAAATACTTCCCGCTTAATCATTCTTCGGTTTCCTATCCAAAGGACGAAAGGACAATCTTCTCGATTGGTCATTTCATATAGCTTTGCTTTTCCAATTCCACTATAAGCTACTGCTTCATCTATTGATAAATTTGATTTATGCCATAATGGTACTTCGTACTTTGGCGGTTTTCTCTTTGTCTTACTCTCGCTCATTTCTGCACCCCCTTGCCCTTCAAGGTGGTACGCCTATCAAAGATGATATAGTCCCAACCTGTATTATCACATTTGTCGCACTTATCCTTTTCTGAAGCAAACGGATCGAGCCGTCTGACAATATAATTCGGATTATTCATATAGTCCTTCAGGCATTTACTGCAAAGGCAGCGGACATCGCCAGTTCTTTGTAAATTATAAAACCAAAGTCCAAAGGTTTTTCTTGAGAGCCGCATTGATTTGTTTCCAGCTTCTCTCATCGTCAACAAATCCAATGTAATCTTTCAAATCTGATTTATTTACTGTCTGAATTTGCTCCAAAAGCACCATTGATGGTTTTAACAATCCAAAGCGGTCGCCTAAAATAATGTGCGATGGTAAATAGCGTTTTTTGATTACTGTAGTAATGGATGCTACAATCACCGTAGGTGCTTTTTCATTAAAATTGTCTGCCTGTATAACCAAAACAGGTCTGCGACCGCTTTGAATTGATCCTTCGGTAATTCCAAAATCGTAGGAATAGATTTCTCCACGCCTTATTGTTTTCATATCTTTAGGTTGCATATATAAGCCCTCGCTTTCCAAAATGTGAGGGGGATTATGTCCGGACTAAATAACCCCTTCACTTATTTGGAATTGAGATGCCAAAACGCAACCTATTTTCGGAAAAAATCTCTAAAAATTTTTTCAAACTTTCTGATTGCTGTCTGAGTGTTCTTTCTCACAGCCTGTTCAGAAATGCCTTCTTCTCTTGCAATTTCAACCGAAGTCTTTCCCTCCACATAACGAAGAAGCAGATGTCTACGCTGTTTTTCGGTAATACTCGCTATTGCTTGATCGAATAGTCTTTGTTTAAGTTCCTCACGCATTTTGCAGTATTCTTCATTTTTCCTGTTGTTCCACAAAGTCCGATACAATAGCTTCGGTGTGTAAATTTTCTGTCAAACCTTCACTGTATCCAAAATAATCTTCATTGTTAATACTGCGTTTCCTGTACTTGTCCTCATTCAGTTTGAAATCAGCTATTGCTTTCCCCTGTTCAACGGAGAGCAAAAGAAAAGGACTGTACCTCCGCATTTCGTCGGGATACAGCCCATATAGTTCTTTTTCGGATAGTTCAGATATGATTGCCCATTTCTCATTTCCCCCATATCCTTCATACTCATATTTTAGATTGATAACCTTATATTTCTTGCCGTCTTGCCCTTTTTTATTATTTGATGTAATAGCCATCTCGTGATCTCCTTAAATTCTGAATTTTTGAGTTGAAATCAAAAATTCGGAGATTACGGATACCTACATATAACCGCCTGCCATACTGAAATAGACATAAAGCTCCCTTTCCGCTCGGCAACAGCGAAAAGAGCCGCATAAAAAAAGCAGCTATAACAATCACGCCCGAAGGCTGAAAGCTACAACTGCTTCTTAAAACACATATTCAGTTCGTTTTGCCTAAGCTACTGTGTATTATCACCGCCCAATAGCAATAGAGCCGTAGTTTCCGGCATAACTATTGTAACAGAGTTGATTTACCGTGTCATCGGCAAACCATTGGCGTTTTTGTGCCATTTCGTTATCGGTTCGCCATATCCGTTTAATAATAGTATGTACTTTGGGCAGCATACACAGTGTAGCATAAGAAAAGTCGGACATTCAGTAGTGATTTAGTCGGACATTTGTCGGACTTTATATCGGACAACCTTTATTTAAGAAAAAATCTGGAATTGTTGCTTCCTTACCAAACTCATCAATTTGAATGATTCCTTTAAATTTGGGGATTGCATACCCCCAAAGCGAAACGCCGAGAAGCATAACCGCCTCTTTTTTTTTCTATCATAAAATGTGCTGCGTTCCATATTTAAGAGTTCAAGCAGCTCTCTTTCGGTATAACGAAAAGCGGTAAGGTAGCTTTTTGATAGTATTTCGTGATAGAGGTTTCCGTTGTTGGGGTAATCATAAATTTTCCCCATAGCCATATCAATAAGGTCAACCATCCACTTATTTTCAAAAAGCATACTGATTCTCCTTTCAAATTCTTGTCGTTCGATTTCAGGAGAAAATTGTTCCAAATAAATAAGAGCGCCATTCAAATCGTCACCGTAATAAATCAATTCGTCTGTTAAGTTAGCGGATTTATTCAGTGTTATCCACACCACATCACGGTAAACACTCAAAAGCAGTTTTGTTCTGTGCAGTATATCGTTCTGATCCAAACATAACTGCTCGTACATTTTTTGAATATTCCTTGCTGTAATTGTATCCTTTCGTCCCATTTGCTCTCCTTTGTCCAAAAATAAACGCCATTCATTTGTATATAAAAAATTTATTTGATTTGATTAACGCCCTTGACAAAACACGCAAGTTAAGGTATTATAAATACGCAACTTACTTGCGTATTGACATTATACGAAATTAACTTGCGTTTGTCAATACACATACGCAATTTATTTTCCATAACTCAAAAACAATTCGGAGGTCACACAATGAAATTTTGCGAAAAAATAAAAAGAAGCACGCCAAAAGGCAGGCTTAAAGCAAGATGAGTTTGCAAAAGCAATCGGCGTTTCTCTGCGGACAATATCGAATTATGAGGCTGGCACCCGCTACCCGAAAAAGAGGGAAACCTATTATAAGATAGCGGAAGTCCTGAAGGTCGATGTCAACTATCTGCTTACTGACGATGAGGAGTTCCTGTTGAATGCTGAAACAAAATACGGCAGCAAGGGGGCAAGGCAAGCAAAAGCGCTCGTAGCAGAAGTAACGGGGCTTTTTGCAGGCGGCGAGCTTGCCGATGAGGATTTGGACGAGATGATGAAAGGCATTCAGGAAGCGTACTGGATCGCCAAAGAGAAGAATAAAAAGTACACTCCCAAAAAATACCGTAAAAAGTAAAGGCTTTGTGTCCGTTTTTTGGGACAACAAATTTTGATAAGCTATACTTAACTGACAGCAGAATGGAGGTGTTTGCTCTTGGATATTCAGACTTTGGAGATCGTCAAAAAGGCTAACCGACTTGCAGATGACCTTTGCACAAGAGATCCGCATAGAATCGCACAAGAACTGGGCATAGAAGTTATCCCGTTAGCGTTCAAGAGGCAGCGAGGGGCATACAAGGTTTTAATGCGTAACCGTTTTATCTTCATAAAAGACGATCTGCACCCTGTAATGGAGCGTATCGTAATGCTGCACGAGATCGGACACGACGCATTACATAGAGAAGAAGCGGTCAAAGCCGGCGGCTTCAAGGAATTTAACATTTTCGATATGCGGCAAAGCCGAATGGAATACGAGGCAAACATCTTTGCTTCCCAAATCTCCCTGCCTGATGATGAAATACTGGAATATATCGAAAACGGGTATGATATTCAACAGATCGCACGGGCAATGCACTCAGACATAAACTTGGTTGCTTTGAAAACGGATACCCTCATTTCTCAAGGATACCGTTTCAGACCTCAAGAACATAGAAACGACTTTCTCAAAATCGAGTAGGAGGCGGTGACTAACCGCCGTCCTCGAGACCGTTTCAAGTTTTGTGTAAACGTTAAAAACTGATATAAGATTTGTGAATAGTTACAAATGGGCAGAGCCGATTTTCCGGATTCTGCCCATATCTGCATTATACAGTAGTTTTTAGGCATGTCAATAAAACCTGCCTAAAATTGACTGTTTTACAGGTTCCGTCCTGCCAGACGTTCTTCAAAATAAATTTCAAGCTGGGAATGGATCTGTCCCCAGTCCTGCCTGTGACCGGTCCATTTTTTCGTGATATCCATGGTTGCCAAATACAGCATTTTCAAAAGGCTGTCATCCGACGGAAAAACCGTTTTGCTTTTAGTCACTTTCCGGAGCTGACGGTTGAAGCCTTCAATGGCATTTGTGGTGTAAATCAGGCGTCTTACTGCCTCTGGATATTTGAAATAAGTGGACAGGGTTGCCCAGTTATCATTCCAGGATTTATAGTAGATTTTCGGGTACTTGGAATCCCATTTATCTTTGAACAATTCTAACTTATTTAAAGCTGTTTCTTCCGTTGGAGCTGCATATACAAGCTTCAGATCAGCCATCAGTTTTTTGATGTCTTTGTATGAAACAAACTTTGTTGAATTACGGATCTGATGGATGATACACTGCTGAATCTCTGTTTTTGGATATACAGCCTCGATTGCCTGTGGAAATCCATTTAAACCATCAACGCATGCGATCAGGATATCCTCAACGCCTCTGTTTTTTAATCCATTCATGATAGAAAGCCAGAACTTCGCACTTTCGTTCTCTCCAACATACATTCCAAGGACATCTTTTTTTCCGCTCATGTCGATACCAAGAGCAATGTAAACCGCACGTTTTACGATGCGTCCTTCGCTGCGGACATGATAGTGGATCGCATCCATAAATACTACAGCATACACTTCTTCCAGAGGACGTTCCTGCCATTCCTTTACAATCGGCAGGATTTTTTGTCTGTGATCCGGCTGATTGTGCTATCAGAAATATCAATATCGTATAATTCACGCATGTGGGATTCAATGTCTCCGGTGGTCATTCCTTTGGCATACATGGAAAGTATTTTTTCTTCCATGTCCTGAGTTACGGTATTTTGATATTTTTAATCAGCTGTGGTTCGTAATCACCGTTACGATCCCTTGGGATCGCCACATCCATATCTCCATAACTGGTGTGCATGGTTTTGCTGGAATGACCGTTTCTGCTGTTGTCTGTTTCTTTGTTACGATAATCATACTTGGAATATCCTAATTCTTCATCCAGTTCCTCGTCCAAAGCACCTTCCAATAGGACAGACATCATGTCACGCATGATGCCATTTACATCGGTGCCGTCTTTGATGCTGATATCATTATTTTTCAGATAATCACGCATCATTTCTCTCATTGCTGCTTTTTGTGGGCTGTCTTTTCTTCTTGCCATAAAAATAACCTCCAAACTGAGTAATTATATCTTACATCAGTTTGGAGGTTTACACAAATTTTGGGATACTCCCCCGTCCTCTCACAGCACCGTACGTACCGTTCGGTATACGGCGCTTTCAATAGTTGACGTGCACAGACTGATAGGCTGTGGCTAAATCATAAAAGCCACTGTTTATCAGTCTTTCTTTTGTCATGGCCTTCTTGACTGTCGTCAGATTGGCACAATACCAGTGTCCCCTTCGACAGTTTGCCGCCATGTTCGCATAGTATTCATGGATTCCCATTTTTATCAGATTTCTCTTCTTTGTTCTGGGCAATTTCCATTGTTTCCATATACACATACGTATTCTGTGATAAAGCCATCCGTTGATGTCATCTATGTTGTTCTTCATACTTGCGATTCCGTAGTAGTTAAGCCATCCCCTCGCATACACCTTGATTTTCTCAAGGCTTGGCTTGATTGACTGACATCGCTTACGGGAAGATAACTCCTTCAGTCTAGACTTAAACTTCTTCCATGACTTTGGATGAACTCTGACATAAATGCCTTTTCCGTTCCTTCCCAATGCAAAGCCAAGGAATTTAAAATTTCGGATCGCAAACACGCTGACCGTACGGCTCTTTTTCTCGGTTGACTGTAAGTTTCAGCCTCTCCTCAAGATATTTTGTACTGCTTTCCAAGAGTCTCTCTGAAGCCCGCTTGCTCTTTGCAAGGAGCACGATGTCATCTGCATATCTTATGCATGGAACACCTCTTTTCAGGAATTCCTGGTCGAACTCATTGAGGTAGACATTTGCCAGCAATGGTGATAGATTTCCGCCTTGTGGTGAGCCTTCCTCTGTGTCAATGACCACTCCATTTTCCATTACACCGCTTTTCAGATAGCGCTTTATCAACTGTACTACACGTTCATCTTTTTACATTCTTTCGGAGAAGATTGATGAGAATTTCGTGATTAAGAGTGTCGAAGTACTTTGACAGGTCAAGGACTACCGCAAATGTATAGCCTTGTTCTGCGTACTTCTTAAACCTTAAGTATTGCATCTTTTGCACTTCTGTTCGGACGATAGCCATAGCTGCCTTCTGCAAACAGCGGTTCATAGATTGGCACTAACTGTTGGGTTATTGCCTGTTGAAGTGTGCGGTCTATCACTGTTGGTATGCCAAGCTTTCTCACACCACCATCTGGTTTGGGAATCTCAACTCGTCTTACTGGAGACGGAGTATACTTTCCACGATAAATGCGGTCAGTTATCTCTTGTTGATGTTCCTTTAAATATGGAAGAGCCTCTTCAATGGTCATGCCATCAATTCCCGGTGCTCCCTTGTTTGCCTTAACTCTCTTATACGCTCTGTTAAAGTTGTCTTTATACAGTATCGCTTCCAAAAGTCTCGGCTGTGCACTGTCTCTTTCTTTCCATATCCGATTGAATGACCTAGACGCTTTCACATACCCTTCATGTTCCGCATTATCTCTTTGCGAACAGCCATTGTTTTCAATGTTTTCTGCCATAGGCGGTCATTCCTCCTTTCTCGGTCATACTCAAGACTCCTACTGATTCGGTCCTTCACCTCGAACGGAACTTGTTCCGTTTGGCTACTATGGCCTCTGCTGACTTCTGTGCGTTCAGCATTGCTTTATGCAATGGTTACCTCTTTCAAGGCGTACCACACAGACCTCCCTAGGTACCACACGTTTCTTCCTCTCCATCCATCTGCCTCATTTATCATGCATGATTCCGTGTAGTTATTGGGCTTCAACTTGAATAGCAGTCTTACCCTCATGCATGACCTCAGATGAGATTCCTGTTCGTCAGACCAGAGATTTGCCCGTGGGTTAGTAGGTTCCCCACATCCAGCTTCCTTCAGATTCCATCTCACGATGGACACCCTTGCTTTCGGCTATATCCTTCCCACTACCGGGCGGATTCGGGACTTTAACCCGTTAGAAACGTACGCCGCTAGGCGCACTATATAAAATGAGCTGCCGCACGTTAGTGCGACAGCCCCTTTGTCTTTGGATTGAGGAATGGCGTTACGTATTTGCTCGAATTACGCAGCTGATGGATGATGCAATTCTGAATTTCCGTCTTGGGAAATACAGCCCCAATCGCCGCAGAGAATCCCGTCAGGTTATCCGTGCAGGCAATGAAAATGTCCTCCACGCCTCGTTTTTAGCCCGTTGAGTACCGTTGCCCAGTACTTGGCACTTTCGTTTTCTCCTGCCCACATCCCCAACACGTCTTTTTAAGGGCACAACGCACATATCCTTGCTCACTCTTTTTTCATTTTCTTGTTACGGTCTTTCGGGGCAACAGCCCCATCAAATCGCTTGTAAAGCGATTGTGTTTTCGAAAAAAGCCTGATACGATATTGCCATAAGCAGTGATGTTGCAACACATAGCTACAATCTACAATAGTGAAAGGAGACGATCTCACCAATGCGATGCACCCTTGTTTCCAACAAAATAATCCAAGCCCGTGAACGTTTGGGACTCACACAGCAGCAGTTAGCGGAAAAGCTTTGTGTAACCAACAAAGCCGTTTCCAAGTGGGAATGTGGCGTCACACTTCCTGACATCTCGCTTTTGGTGCCGCTATGCCGTGTTCTGGGTCTGACGGTGCAGGAACTGCTGGATGAATACGACGGCAAATTCGGTAATACCCCCGGCTGCCAGACCACGGAAGATCCTGCGCAGGACACGCTGTTTGCGGCGCAGCAGCACAGCCATTACCTGTATATCGATCTCAAAACCACCTCTACGGTGTCGCCCCATTTGTTTGGCCACAACCTGGAGCATACCAGAGCCAGCATCATGGATGGTCTCAGCGCCCAGATGATCCGCAACCGGAAGTTTGCCGGCGCTGCGGCGCGCAACGGCGTAGCGCTGGACTGGGAAGGCATCGGCGAATGCGTGTACTTTGCCAATGAACACCGCCTTCCCGGTAGCAACGCAAACGAAGCTTATGTATGTCATTACGCGCACAACGGCATGGGGCGGCGTAACGAATGTCAGTCCCAGATGATTCAGAACCCAATTCCGAATCAGGTGAGCGGTATCCGTCAAAAGGAGCTCTTCCTTCAAAAGGACAGGAGCTATCCGTTTGCCGTCGTTGTCAAAGTACAGCAGCCGCTGGATGTGCGCGTCGCGCTCACCAACGCCGATGGTACGCAGATTTATGCGGAAACCGTTTTTCCTGTTCAGCCCGTTCTAGCGAAGGAGGATGCACAGGAAGAGGTGGATGAATGGCAGCGCTTTGAGACGATTCTGACCCCCGGCGTCGACGATGCGCATGCCGTGATAAGCATTACCTACACGGAGCAGGCACAACTGCTCATCGGCGCAGTTTCCATGATGCCGGACAATCATTTCCATACCATGCGCAGGGACACCGTGGAAAAGCTCAAGGAAATCGGCGTGCGTCTGCTGCGCTGGCCGGGTGGCAACTTTGCCGGCGAATATCGCTGGCAGGATATGTTCCTGCATCCCGACAGGCGCGCTCCCATGGAGGGCCACATGGAAAAAATGAAACGCAGCCCTTTACACACGGCTATGACATGCATGAAATAGACACCGACGATTTTATTGCACTGTGCCGTGAGATCGGCGCGGAGCCCTTCCTCACCATCAATGCCGCCTGGGATTCCCCCGAAGTATGCGCCGCCTGGGTGGAATACTGCAACGGCCCTGCCGAGAGCAAATACGGCAGGCTGCGTGCCCAGCGCGGTCATCAGGAGCCCTACAATGTCAAATGGTGGTCGCTGGGCAACGAAATGGGTTATGGCCACATGGAGGGCGCAAATGCAAATACGCCGGATGGATACGCATCGCTGGTGGAAACGCATGCGCGTGCCATGCTGAAGGTTACGCCGGATCTGAAATTTGTTTCTTCCGGCCCCTATCCGAATCAGGAGTGGGTAGATGTTTCCATCAAGAAGCTGGCTCCCATTGCGCCATACGTTTCTCTGCATACGTACAATTCAGTCCATTGGGACTTCACCTCTCCGGAGGGCATGGAGCGCTGCTATAACGAAATGATCCGCATGCCCATCCACAATCTAGGAATCCTGCGCAGGCTGCATGACATGCTCCCGAAAAGACATTCATCTCCTACGATGAATGGAATCTGTGGAAAACATGGTGCCGCAATCCTTCCTCCATGGAGGGCATCTTCACTGCGCAGATGCTGCACATGTTCATGCATGAAAGCGAAAAACAGCGCATGCCCATGGCCTGCTACTTTGAGCCGGTTAACGAAGGCGCCATGCAGGTGCATCCGGATCATACCGAGCTGACGGCAACCGGTCAGGCCTTTGCGCTGCTCTCCCGGCATGCCGGCGGAAAGCTGTGTACGGTAGATGGTGTAGAAGGCTTTGAAGTCGTTGCCACCATCGATGATCATCATGTGCTGACCCTGACGATGCTCAACCTGAACTGGCAGGAGGAAACTACTTACTCTCTGAATAAATGCGGAACAATTCTGGAAAGCAAGGTACTTCAGGCCGAAAATCTGTTGCCTGGTACCCCGTTTACGGAAAATCCCCTGATGATTCATGTCAAGGATGATATTATCAAGGCGAAGCTTCCACCCCGCAGCGTTGCCTGTATCAGTATTTCACTCGTCGAATAACATACACGGAATGCAAAAAGAATAAAAGGATAGAGCCTGTTCATTTTTCATCAGGCTCCACTTTGTAGAGTTTGAGCAGTGACAATGCAAACTTTCGTAACAAATTCAGATTCTGCTGTGCAGTTTTGTTCGCAATTCGGCAGTAATCTTCCGAATAATGAACATCCAGTAGCCAGTGCATGCGGCGGACAACCATGGCCTGTTCTTCGTTGACGATCAGGTTACCGTCCGGTCCCTTGTCGTAGACGAGGAACCTGCCGAAGGGAACGGTAACCTTGCCGTCGGCGAACAGCTTGCGCTGGCCCAAGACGTAGTTCTCGGAAATGCTGCGGCTTTCCTCCTGGGCCAGCGAGGACATGATCGTCAGCATCAGCTCACCCTTGCCGTCAAAAGTCCAGATGTTTTCCTTTTCAAAATACGCCTCAACGCCCTTGTCCTTCAGCTTGCGGATGGTGGTCAGGCTGTCGACTGTGTTTCTGGCAAAGCGGCTGACGGACTTGGTGACGATGAGATCTATTTTCCCCGTCAAGGGCATCGTCCACCATGTTCTTGAAGCCCTCGCGCTTGCGGGTATTACAGCCGGTCTTTCCTTCGTCTGAATATACGGAAACGAACTCCCAGTCAGGGCGGCTCTTGATGTAATTGGTGTAGTAGTCGATCTGCGCCTCGTAGCTGGTGAACTGCTCGTCCCTGTCCGTAGAAACGCGGGCGTAGGCAGCGACCCTGCGCTTTGCGCCCGTGACTACCGGCCCGACCGCATGCAGCGGAACGGTTGAGGGTATCATCTTTATATTCCTTGCCATTGTGCTGTTCTCCCCATCCCTGAAGTGAAGTGTAATGGTCTCGCCGGGGTCTGCCGTAATGTGATCGACCTGCTCAAGAAATGTGGTTTTCATCGAAATCGTCAGTATCCATGATCTCAGCGACCATCTGCCTGAGGACGAAGTCAGGATAATTTCTGTTGGTGCAGCCGTGCCGCCTTTACTTTTCTGTCGTAGCAGTACCAGGTGACCAGCTTTGACCCGGCGGTACTTGTACCGCAGATGCCGCAGCGGATGCGCCCGAGGAAAGGCATCTGTGCAGGTTGCAGGGTGATGCCAGTCCCCCGATGTGCCGGTTCTTCCAGTGTGCGGTCTTGCCGTCGATAGATGCTGCGTTTTTCTTATGTTTTCTAGTGTTTTCCCTTGTGTGATAGTGTGTTCCGGTACTGAGGAGGGTAAAACAAAAAACAGCCATTCAGCTGCAAAAAACTCCGAAATTCACCTGAAAGCCGTCTCCAGCGACTATTTTTTACCCCGTCCCTGAAATAACAAAAAGCCCGAAAGCCAAGTGTTATCAAGGCTTCCGGACTTTTGTTTTTTTGCAAAAGAAAAGGGGCTGTCGCACTAGCAAA
>VOFJ01000597.1_pt1 | contig 21248 bp, 35 predicted proteins | sample 5384081 | NCBI WGS metagenome assembly VOFJ01 (sample SAMN12384729, study PRJNA508395) | human gut metagenome | isolation source: healthy gut I | host: Homo sapiens | reverse complement strand
ATTCAGTAAATGTCCCTAATAAGATGGCATATAAAGTCGATAGAGTATAATCACTTTATATGCCATTATTATTGCTCTTTTTCTGTGTTTTTTCATATAATCCTATCTGTTGGACATGACGTTCCGGAAAAAGTCTGATGACCTCTTCTGCTCCTGTCTGTAAATTCATGTCATGCCGCTTTAGCTGTTCTGCTCGTGACCTTGTCTATCATCAGTACGGCATTTGCCGTATGTATTCCGAAGAAAATCCAAAGGATTTCCGTCTTCCTGTTCCCGGCCTTTATTCTTGCGAGTGAGTAGTGTTGCTTTTGAGTACCGAAGCTTCCTTCAAGCCGGGTGGCCCTTTCTTTGAGAGTTCACTTCTGAGCACCCTTCTCAACTGCTCATCCTTTGCCGCCCTTCCCTTGCGCACGAAGGAAGTGGATATTCCGTATTTCGTGCAAAACTTCCTGTTGGCATTGTTGGCGTATATGGCATCGGCAGCCACACATCTTACCCTCACGTTCATGAGTTTCTGCTGCATACGGATACAGTCCTTCAGACGTATACCCTCATTGAAAGCCTTGAACGAGAGGTGTTCGATGAACGATATGCCGTCTATCTGTATATTGTTCACTTTTGCACCGAACTCAACAGACTTGTTTTCCTTTCCCCTTACGATAGGACGTACATAATGGCGGTCAATGCTGACGATTCGGTCACTGACCTTCCGGCCTTCAAACATTTCCTTCTCCTGTACAAGGACCTTTCTGATGACGGACAGCCGTTTCCGGTAATCCGGTGTGTATCGGAGTGAGACACCGTACTCCCTATGGATTCCATCCCTCTGTATGAGGAGTTTTTCAAGAAGCCTGATCATACGGCGCTTGAGCATCCTTGTCCGTGAAACCTTCCTTTTTCTTTTCTTGCTGTAGGACAGATAAGACGCTTCCATATCCGCATATTTGTTGCGCGGACGCCTTATGCCAAGCTCCCCGCAATGCTGACAGATATGTCTGTGAAGCCATTCAATGCTTTCCCAAAGAAGTTTCATGTCCGTAGGAAAACGCATATGGCTCTCATAGCATGTGGCATCGCTCATGCACACGTGAAGGTTCTCAAGATAAGGTTTCCGGTGTGAGGCCAGCACTTCCTGGAGGAATTCAATGTCAAGACGGGATGCCATCTCATTGCGGATGGCACTGACTATCTTGTAGTTGGTTATGGGGAAGGACGGGTCTATCATGATTCCGCAGAACATCTGATAGTGTATGTTGCCGTTCAGATGTTCCACCGGCTGTCTGTCGGAGAATCCGGTATAGGATTTCAGGATCATGAGGGCAATCTTTGCCGAAGGGCTGAAAATGTTCCTGCGCCCCAGACGCTGTTCCGACAGGCCTGCGGCTTTTGCCATGCGTTCAAACGGGAACACTGAGTGAAGCCTGCCAAGCTCACTCTCATTAAAACTCTTACGGTATTTTTCCGGAATATCAAATTCTGTAAAGCCCAAAGTTGGGTGAATTTCGGAAATATTTTGTATCTTAGCCATATCTTGGTTTAGGAATTTCCCCCATTTGGATGCAAACCTTAATTTCGGGGGAATACCTAAAGAAGACAAAAAAAAGCCAACTAATTCGCAATATTTTGTGTATGAATTAGTTGGCTGATTTCTACTATTTACTGAATATCCTAAAAAAATATCACTTTTTATAAAAACCGCTTGTCGTAACAGGCGGTTTTTTTCTCCAATGAGATCGCGGACCACTACCGAAGCGATAAAGCACCCGAAGATAGGCGGCATATAAGAGATGGTCCCTTTACATTGGACTTCTTATTCCGACTCTCTGCCAGGACGATAGCCTCCGGATCGGTAAATTCCGACGAAAAAACCACCTTCACCCCTTTGTAAACCCCAGTTTATGCAAGCGTTTACGCAACATACGCGCCAGATTGCAATTATAACTTTTCGAAATGTCCGCCACTGCAATTTTCGAAGGATCCAGTTTTCCCCCCGACCCCATCAGAACTGACGACAGGCAAGCCCAATTGCAGACTATGATAAATCAGGAATATCTTCGGCGCCAAGGTATCGATAGCATCCACGATATAGTCGTATCGGGCCATTTTCAATACCTCGATCATCCGGTCATCCCGGATAAAATCGTTAATCACATGCAATTTAATCTCCGGATTGATATTCCGGAACCGCCCGGCCATAATCTCCGCCTTGGCTTTTCCCAGATTACAATCAAAGCCGGCAATTGCCTGTTCTTGTTGGTCAGTTCCACCACATCCCCATCGATAATCGTCATTTCGCCTATCCCGGCCCGGCACAACTGTTCGGCAGCATATTGCTCCCACCCCTCCTAAACCGGCGACCAAAAACATGAGCCTGCTGCAATTTCTCCAACCTTTTCTTTCCCGAGTAATAATTCCGTACGACTCAACCATTCAGGCATAATATAAAATTTCAAAAGTATAACATTACAATTTAAACAACCGATCGAAATTCATCCGGACAATATGCTGCAATTCTTCCACAGCGATCCCCCTCCCGACGGGCGACTTGCCCATAGACCTCCCCGATCGTAAAATCCGAATTATCCGTTTCGATCAGCAACCGGTCTGCCGGAATTTCAGGTAATACCCGATACACCTGCGACTCTTCGTTCATGGCATGCCTTCCGGCGGAAATATAAAATCCATGCCGCAACAAATCCATCAAGATCTCCCGCCGGTTATTGAATCCGTGCATAATCCATTTCTGATGTGACCGGCATTTCTTATAGGCAGTAATCAATTCCGGGATCGCCCTCACCCCATGAATAATCAACGGCAACCCATACCGTCCTGCAATTTCCGCCTGCCGTTCAAACAGCTTCAACTGCACTTCCACCGGAGCAAGCGCATTCCGGTCCACCCCCGCTTCCCCGACAGCCACAATCTTCCCTCTGCTGCCGCCAGTTCTATCTTCTGCAACCTTTCCTCCACCCTATCATCGATATACATGGGATGAATTCCCAAAGAAAAGTAAACCGCCCCTGCCCGGGCATAATCACATTTCCCAGACAAGGATCGACAATATTCACCCCCTCTCCCGGCCGATGTGTATGTACGTTAATCCAATCTTGTGGCATAAGCATCCTTTTACAACCACAAATATACACCATTCCTCCGGATAATCAATCCCCCGCTTTCCGTCAAGCCACACCTCCCCGGCCCCCGAAGGGGCGTCCTGAGTCTCCCGGGATCCGTCCTAAAGTCGCCCCTAAGTCAATTCTTCTAAAATGGTTTCCACATCCGCCAATTCTTCTTCCCCCTTCCCATCTTCCTCAACTCCTCCAGCATCCTTCCGGCCCGCTCCACACATTCCTCCTCCTCCACATAATAATAACAGCAGGCCAGCAATTTCACACTCTCCGCCGAAACGGCCAGGCGATCAAATTCCGACCAACCACATCCAGCACCTCCTGCAACATCCCCGCATCCCGCGTCACCTCACAGGCATCCAGCAACGCCAAAAGCAATGCCGGATCCGAAATATCCAGTCTCTGCCTCGCCATCGAACACACGCTCTCCAGAGCATTTTTTTCACCCTCCGGGCCTCCTCCATCCGTTCCACCTCCACCCGGCATTCTCCGTACTCCCGGCAAAGCCGCAAAATTTCTTTTGTACCAACTGTTTCATATTATTAATCAACATCATTAATATCGCGCAATCACCTGATTGTATATCAAGACTTTCACTATTTCCCGATTACACTCATACACGAACCCTTGTTCTTTCAGCTCTCCTGCATCATAAATATTCCGCCCATCGATCAGGATACACTGCTTCATCAGTTTCTTCAGTACATTCCAGCCGGGCAAGCGAAATTCCTTCCATTCCGTCAGCAACAAAAGTGCATCTGCATCTACCACGGCATCATACATATCCCTGGCGTATTCCACCCGGTCACCCACTCTGCGCCGGCACTCCGGCATGGCTATAGGATCATACACCCGTACCTTTGCTCCGGCCCGGGTCAGCAAACCGATCATCACCAAAGCCGTAGCTTCACGCATATCGTCCGTCTCAGGCTTGAAAGCCAGACCCCAGATTGCTATGGTTTTTCCCGCCAGATCCGGATAATATTTCGCCAACTTATGAAATAAAACCGTTTTCTGGGTCTCGTTCACCTCTTCCACAGCCTCCAATACCCGCATCCGATAACCATTCTTTTCCGCCGTTTTTATCAATGCTTTTTACGTCTTTCGGGGAAACAGGAACCGCCATACCCACAGCCCGGATAAAGGAACTTACTGCCAATCCGGCTATCCGCCCCGATCCCCTTCCGTACCATATTCACATCAGCACCGACCAGCTCACACAAATTAGCGATATCATTCATAAAACTGATCCGCGTTGCCAGCATCGAATTGGCCGCATACTTGATCATCTCTGCCGACGGGATATCCGTGAAAATCAAACGGTAGTTATTCATCATAAAAGGCTTGTAAAGCTTCTCCATCAGCCTACGTGCCTGTTCCGACTCCACACCGACCACCACACGGTCCGGTTTCATGAAATCGTCCACGGCATTCCCCTCCTTCAGAAACTCCGGATTCGAAGCCACATCAAAACCCACTTCTACTCCACGCTTATCCAACTCTTCCTGAATTACCGCCTTTACTTTCCGGTCCGTCCCGACAGGTACCGTACTTTTGGTTACGACCAAAATGTATTTGTTTATTCCCCGGCCGATTGTACGGGCCACCTCCAGCACATATTTCAGATCGGCACTCCCATCCTCGTCAGGGGGAGTACCAACGGCACTGAAAACCACTTCCACTTCATCCAATACCTCTGCCAGATCGGTAGTAAACCTCAGACGTCCTGCCTGAAAATTCCGGTGTACCATATCCTCCAGGCCCGGCTCATAAATCGGAATGATCCCTTTTTTCAGGCTCTCTATCTTCTCTTCCATCACATCCACACAAGTCACGTTCACCCCCATCTCAGCAAAACAGGTGCCTGTCACCAGACCGACATAACCCGTGCCTACTATTGCTATATTCATAACACGATTGATTTAAATGAAAAATCCCTTACCGGAAAAACAGTAAGGGAAAACTGGTATATAAACAAAACTATTCAGATCAAAAATGAAGCAACTACTCCAAATGATAATACGACTTAAACCAGGCCACGGTCTCCCTGATGCCTTCCCGGATGTCTTTCGAAGGTTTATACCCCATATCACGCTGTAAAGCCGAAGTATCGGCATTCGTCTGATACACATCTCCCGGCTGCATAGGCAGATATTCTTTCACAGCTTCCTTTTTCGCAGGCCGCCTCTACCGCCGCGATAAAATCCATCAGCCGTACCGGCTCCGAATTGCCGATATTGTAGATCCGGTAAGGTGCCGAAGAGCAGGCCGGATCGGGACATTCCGCATTCCAGGCCGGATCGGGTTCGGCCACCCGGTCGATACAACGGATTACTCCCTCCGCAATATCGTCGATATACGTAAAATCCCGAAGCATATCCCCCTGATTGAACACTTTAACCGGCCGGTCGTGCAAAACAGCATCCGCAAACAGGAAAGGACTCATATCCGGACGCCCCCAGGGACCGTAAACCGTAAAGAAGCGCAAACCCGTCACCGGGATTCCATACAGATGACTATAGGCATGCGCCATCAGCTCATTACTCTTCTTCGAAGCTGCATACAGACTTACCGGATGCGCGATACTATCCTTTTCTGAAAACGGAACCTTCCCGTTCAACCCGTACACACTGCTCGAACTGGCAAACACCAGATGTTCCACCCGGTTCCAGCGACAACACTCCAACACATTGAAAAATCCGTCGATATTACTCTCAATATAAGCCCGGGGATTCGTAATCGAATACCGCACGCCCGCCTGAGCCGCCAAATGGCAAACCCGGCCGAACCGCTCATTCACGAACAGCATCTCCATAGCCTGACTGTCCTCCAGATTCATACGGATAAACCGGTAGGCCGGCCACTTCCGGCTCTGCACCAGTTTATACCACCCCACCTCTTCCTTCACAATACCGCACTCTGCAAGCCTTCCGTATTTCAACTCCACCTCATAATAATCGTTGATATTATCCAACCCCACCACCTCGTCTCCCCGTTCCAGCAGACGCTGCACGACATAAGACCCGATAAACCCGGCTGCGCCGGTGACCAGTATTTTCATAAAATTTATTTCAGTAATATTATAGAGGAATATCAAATCATTTCCCCCTATTTATTCAATTTTTCAGCCAATTCACGTGCCTCAAGAATATTATCCTCTATAGAACAATAAGTCCAACTCCCATATCTACCTATAGAATATATATCATTCTTTTTTCTAAAATTTCTTTATATTCTTCCACTGTTTCTACACTCTTTTTTTATTTATGTGAACATAAGCAGGATTCATTAAAACAGCCTCATAGTCTACTAATTTTTGGGTAGTAATAATTCCCATTTTTCTTAAATCACTTAGTATTCGATCCAAATAAAGCCCTTCTTTCAGCATTTCCTGTTTTTTGTGAAAAACCAATCTCAACATATAGTGACATCCGGTCTGTATTCATTATATTATCGTAATACCCAATACGATAAAAAATGAATTCCTTTTCAGGCACATATACCCAACTGTTCAGCTTATCATTACCTTTTTGAGTCAAAACCTAAATTAAATACTAAAACTTTATTACAAGAAAAAAACATCATCAGGATATACTAACTTACAAATGTTCTAACAATTGGGGAAATGGTAATGTCGAAACTAAGCGGTCATACTTTATTTCCCTCCGGTTAGTAATAGCAACTTTCCGTTCTACATCTACAAATTGCAAAACTTCATTCAAAGACAATTTATCCTGATCTATATTTTCAATAATGAATAAACATATTCAATTGCTCCTCCCCCGGGGATAAGTAAAAAAAAATGGTTATAGGAAGAATTATCATGAGAACGAAAATTCAATATAATATCTTCCTTATCAGCCTTGGGAAAAAAAAAAAAACGTCCCATAGCATTTACATCCAAAACATCCAAATCACAGGCATAAAGTTTTTCATTATAAGGAATGAGAAATTTTTCTGCAATAGATTTACCCAGATTAGCATAGACCATCTCTTTAAAAGTAGAATAACTATGTTTCCCGGCAGTAAACAAATCATAAAGACATTCAATCAATTCCTCTTTTTCCAATTGATGAATATTTTTTTGAAAAGGAAAAATCGATATACTTTCCTTTATAATATATCTGAGTGTGTTTCTCTACCGATAAAAGAGAACTTGCAGAAATATTCTTACAAATATACTTCTCTAACTCAGGGTGCTGAAAATGAAAAAAAATGTCCGGAATAATCCCAAACAAATCCATTCCTTTTAATTGTTTTTTGCAATACCCTCCTGGTTCACTTTCTTTTTCAACTATAAAAAGTCGTTTTCTATAAAATTAGCATAACTGAGACCCGAAATCCCTGCTCCTATAATCAAATCCATAATTATCTGTATTTAAGAAAACCATTAACCGCCCAATGCATAAAATAATAAATACTTCTCAACAGCCCTAACTTCTCAACTTTATAATAAACCATAAATTGCGGCTTCATAACCTTTTTTCTTGTTGCCAGTAGTACTGGTTGAGAATACACGATAAGAAGCCAATACCTCCGGATTTCCATAAGCATAATCAATCCTTTTCAACAGAGTCAACCAAAAAACGAAATCATCACGCATACTTCTCAATGTTTCATCAAAATAAACTTCTCCGGTTTTCTTTTTATCAAACATAGCCGTAAGGCAAGAAATAGAACAAGTTTTCAGCAGTCCCTTATAATTTACTTTTTTCCGGTACAATAAAAGGTTTTAGTATTTCCTTACCAACCTCATTAATACGTCTGTATGAAGCATATACTATACCAGCATCTTTTTCCCGTAAAAAACACAATTGTTTTTCCAAAAAAGTACAATCCAATACATCATCTGCATCCAGAAAACAAATATATTGTCCTTGAGAGTGACGTAACCCATTATTACGAGCTGCAGCCGATCCTGCATTAACCTGCCGATATAACTTAATCCGCCCATCTTTTGACTATATTCTTCAACAATTAGCGGACTATGGTCCTTCGAACCATCATCCACAATTATCATCTCCCAATCATTATAAGTCTGCCCAATCACAGATTCTATCGTTTGGACAATATACTTTTTCTCCATTATACATAGGAGTAACAATGGATATTAAATCTTTTACAACCATCAATAATGTATTTTTATAAGAAAATAAAAAACTTCTATTAAGATATTCTTATCTGTTATTTCAAATATTAAGAATATCTTTTACCGATACGCCAAGGCAAGTAGCTATTAACATAAGCAATAGTAATCAAATATATCACCAAAACACTCAATGCTTCTACAATTCCATATACAAATGCCTATCCCCTTCCTTCCATATTAAATCAACACTATCATTTCGCATATCCCTTGATTTTATTCCTCTTCAAATAACCATCAATTCATTTCGTAATTCAAGCGGTGTTTTTACATAAGAAATACCCCAAAATTCCTCAACAATCTTTTTTCTGTTCAGGAGTTATCAACCGTATATCAGAATCAAAATAACTACATACTTCCTCCAACTCACTTTGATATGTATTTTCATTATCTTCTGTACAAGAGGATAATACATGTTTCTCAACTATTTTATTCTTATAACAAGACTCTACTTTCTGTCTAAAAAATATAATGTGGTTTACCTAAATAAATACAATATCCAACATGAGTACCCAGATTATTAGAAATCGTATAATCTGCCAATTCGATTATACTCCGCTGACGGGACAAAAAATTCAAATCAAAACGATGACCGGAAGTTACAATTTTATACCCCTTTTCAATATAGTTGGCTACCAATGTTGTATTTAATGCATCGGTCCAATACAAAGAAATCAATACACTATCATAATCAACTTTTTATTCTTTCTATTTCAGCAATAAAATCATTTATATTATAACTTGAATCAGCTCCAATTATCCCATGTGAGGGGAATACCAATAAAACTTTACCTAACTCACTCTTCAATTTCCGGAACTGTTCATCAGTCAGTAATGGACTAGCGTAATGAATATAAGGACCAATAGGTATTATTGTCTTATTTATATTTCCTTCTTTCAAATGCTTAATTCTTCTTGGACCATAAGTTACGATCGAATTTACCGGATAAATCCGATCATCTTTTCTAACTAAATTCCCAAAAAATACTCCATGTTCAATAGAAGCATTCAAACTTCTGCTTACATTCAATCCTGCATATTTTTTTTTAGAGTATAAGACAATCCATAAAGATTATTATCTATAACCAAATCAGTAGGAGCATAAGGAATTGGCTTTATGAGATTTTTGTAATCAAAAATAGTCAAGTTCTTATTTTCAGCTATAATCTGTTGAAACCGATAACTATTTTTTCAAGCTATAAAAACTCATTTATCAACGTAAGAACAAATCTGTTTTTTATTGCTAATCTTCTAAGAGAGTGATTCATATTAAAATATAACGGTTTAAATTTCATTGTGATAATATTCGGAAGGAGGATTTTCCAAATCTTCATTAAAAATTGTTCTGTATGGAACCGCACCATGTTTTTCCATTCCGGTCAAAGACTGAATTGAAAAAAGATAGATAAAAGTCAAAAAAATGAATACTTGGGCAACTTGTCTATAACGACGTAACGTCACAAAAATGAGCAAAAACAATTACATTGGTATACATTAGATAAAACGCAATTCTTTCAAGTAACAATATACCAACAGAACAGATATACAATACTGACCCTAAAAATAAATGGTAAGAATTGTATTCGGAACAGATTTTCTATAAACAAAAGCTAATAGTACAGCCATCAGAAAATTATACAAAAATACCAAATCCCGGTGTAGCTTCTACGGTATATATATCTACCTTCTCAATATATGCATTATAAAAAGGAATATGAGAAATTATAGCTATAAATACTTGACGCAATATTCCTGTATACTGTAAAAAGAAAAAAAGAAACCAATAAAAAGCCAAGTATAATATGACAATCTAATATAACGGACAAAATACACAAAAACCAAAATGAATGCAGAAAAATGAAAAGTAGCAGCTAATAAGATACACAGCAGATACCTAATAAATTTTCTATTTTCTATAAAACGAATAGAATAAATAAAAATAGACAACGCAACACCCTGTCTAATTCCATTATTTAAAAAGATCAATAACCCTAACGTAAATGTAAAAAAGATACCCCCACTTTAGTATATTATAATAATTTAAAGTCTTAAATATGAAGATAAACGATATCAGAGTAGCAAAAGCAAATACATATATATATCCCGCATAACAATTTAAAAATATACGATTTAAAAATAAAATAAGCAGGCTCCCAAAAATATACATTTGCACCATAGAATTGCTTAATACCATAAAACCAATAACGTAACGTGCATAATCATTACCTACATAAAAACGTAAAGCACAAAAAAATACAACAAATAAAAATGAAAAAAATCAACCAAACTTTTTCGTTGCAAAGGCAACTCAGTAGTTTCATATTTGTTGGTAAGAAAAAACATTATGAGTAAGCTACCTACATAACAAAAAAAAAGAATAAAAATCTAATTCCATTATAATAATATCTTATTCACTTTCATTTTTACCAAAGTCCATGTAAAAGTGCACTTCCTCCCAATGCAATCACCCCTGCAATTGCAGGTAATAGCATTATATTTATTTCAGATGGAAGTTCTGTATAATTATATAAATAATCGATTATCATTTGATGAAACACATAAATCCCCATACTCAATATTGAAAATTGATAAAAAAATGATTTCAGTCTTCCATTCTTGCTCAATATCTTGTTCACTAATAAAAACAATGATATAACTCCACAAAATTTATACACGCTAGATATGCCAAAACGGATAGCAGCATTGAATGATGCACAAAACTTGACCATTGTTTAAGAACTTCATAGTAACTTATAAATGAAAACAGACTAATGAATATCAGCAATATAATCCATCGCCATTTCAAAAAATTCGAAAATATCACATTCCTGTAAAAGCAAATATAAAATCCTAAAACAAAATAAAACAAGTATTTAAACGCCATGAAAAATCCCCCAAAAGATACAGAAATATAGCGGGACAAAACACACAATATAAATGAACATAAAACAACAATCCAAAAATTATTTATATACTTAAATAAGACAAAACCTATTATAAAACACCAAAATAACATCGGTAAAAACCACAAATGTCCTACGCCATTGAGTAATTCACCAAAAAATTGCCAGCCAGATTCAAAAACAACCTTATTTAATGCAAACGCATATACAATTCCCCAAACAATAGCGGGAATTATTAATCGACGACATTTTTTTTCAGTAAAGAAAAGAAAGTATAATCCTTTATCTGTGAAGCAAATAAAAACCAGAAATAAAAGTAAACATTTCCAACATAATAGCATAAGCCCCCCTCGCAACCCAAACATATATATAAGTAGCCTCACGCCAAACTCATAAACGAAAGGAACTTTCCATGCACCTACAAAAAAAAAGCTGTCGAATGATAAATAATTAACCACAAGATGACAATAAAACGAAGAATAACAATATCATCAAAACATTTTTTATTCATACGATACTTTAAGACGATCCAACATATCACAATAAGCTTTTAACATCTGATCAGGCAACGAAAACTCATTTTCAAAACGTTTTCGAGAATTTTCTCCCATTGTTTTCCAATCATATTTAGACAAATCATTTAAAACATTTACTAAATCAGAAACTATTGGCTTTATTAAAATACCATTATAAAAAGATGTAACTTGTTCAGGAATACCGGAAATATTAGTACTAATAATAGGTAATCCGGCTCTCATAGCTTCTATAATAGAAATGGGAAGTCCTTCATTATTACTCATTAAAAACAAAAATATCCTCATCAGTAATTCTACTATGAATTTCTTCATTCCGTACATTACCGTAAAAAGTCACCTGTTCTTCTAATCCATACTGAACCACTTTTATTCTGTAAAAACAGCCAAATCAGGTCCCGTTCCAAATAAGGATAAATGAATTTCTTTTGCTTTTCTCTATCCATAAGATGTAAAGCCTCAATGATCAAATATTGGCCTTTACGTTCACATATAGATCCGGTAGAGCATAAATGATACTTAAAAAGCATCTTTTCTTTTCTCTCTTTATTATCGGTTTATCATCTATACCATTGTGAAAAAAAACAGTTTTATTAATATCTACTCCGGGATTCTCTAATAAAAAATTTTTTTGTCCGATACGGGCTATAAAAACAAAACAGTCAAGAGAACGAATAATATAATCAATCCTTCTATCCAAATATTTCAGAAAAAGCGTGTTCTTCAATTTAGGATAAGACTTCAGAAACATTTCCCACCGTTTCCCATCCGTATGAAAAAAACAAACTTTTTTAGCCGAAGATTTTATATTTTTCAAATAAGCATAACAAGCATCCTCCTCATGGAATACAACAATGTCTGGTTTCCGGTTGAGTTTTTTATATATCCTGACCAAACGGTTGGCATTACGAATATAGCGCAATAAAAACAGAATAGAAGTGTACCTATTTTTCCTAAGCCATTGCTTCAGTTTGGAACGAAAAGTCAACCCTTTTGAAAAAAATCCACCTCCGCAGACTTTCCATTAGAAACCAAATAATCATAAGTAAAAATCTCTAATTCATAACCGCGTGCCCTCAGATACTCTTTATTCTTTAATAAACGCCTTAAAGTCCCTGTAGGACCGATTGCCGCATTTATATAGTTTGGAAAAATGACATCAACTTTTTTTTTTCATACAAAATAGATTAATTATATCTAACATCCTAAATTTCAAGTATGCTCTAATCTTTCTATCTTAAACATAATTCTCAGACGATAAATTAACTCCCCCAAATAAGAAGCCACGGTTAAAAAGAACAAACGAAGTAACAGAGGTCAAATAATCCATAAAATACATCCCGGCCAACAAACTCAAATAAACAGCAGTCGTCACAATAATACTATATAAAACATACTTTGTGTACCCCAATGCCACCATTAGGTTAGAAGAAATAAAACTACTAACTCCAACTATAACAGGAGCTAATAAATACAAACGAATAGGCAATAAATCTATCTCTTCATCAATAAAAAAAATGTACAACCCTGAGGTAAAAACAGATTCAATACAATAACTAATCCCAAAGTACAAGCAAATAAAACAAGGACTGTTTTTCTAAACAACAATACATTCCTTTCTTTAGCTATTTTTTAGGAAATAAAACTGTTCCGACAATTCCGGCCGGTTTTAGAATTACATTCATAAACTTAGAGCCCAAATCATACACAACCACATCACTCATCCCTACCCAGGAGCCCAGCAAAATATAATTTAACTTATCTTTTATTGTACAGATTACATCAGTAAAAAAAAATGGGGAAGCATCTTTCAAATAATATTTCATATTAGCATAGGATGGCAAACGGAATACTATTTTTTCCCGTACAAATACCACATACAATGCCAAAATACCTCCAATAAAATAGCCTACAGTAAACAACAAGGGTACATAAACATAATCCTCAGTAGTCGTTATGCACAAAAAAATCAAAACAATAAAAATAGACCGAATAACAATATTCACAATGGTTATATATTTCATCTTCTCAATACCCTGAAAAAAAAATATTGAGGAAATAATAACTCATTAAAAGTAAGTCCAAACGAAAAAACAAAAAGCCAGAAATGCTGTCGATAAGCCGGTATTAACCCTATTACGATAATATAAATACCCAAACAAAATAACCACAATATCGCCTGAAGCGTTAAAATGGTAGACATAATCTCTGACAACTTCTCCTTATTGTCCCTAAAAACAGATATATGCCGCGCACTCACCCGCTTAAAACCAAAATCGACAAGTATAGAACAATAACTGGCAACAATTTGTGCTGTAATCACCCAACCATACAAATCACTACCCAACACCCTCACTAAATAAGGATAGGTAATTAATGGAGCAAGCATTACAAAGATTTGTAATATAGAGATATAAGTAAAATTCTCAAATAATACAGAATGACGTTTCAATAACTCCCTGTACTTTACAACTCCCATACCTAGTATCAACAAATTATCCTTAAGTAATTATTTTTGTGCCTATCATTCATTCACTTCCAACAAACCTCAATTCAAACGGAGTACCTTTCTCCAAATCCTGGTTCACCTTCCTGCCCAGACATTCATTCAGATACTTCGGATGCAATCCACATCCCGGACGGATAGAACGAAGATTAGAGGTTGTCAGCCTATCTCCTTTCTTCATATCCTCGCAAATAAACAACGAACGGCAACAATCGCGCCCACTGATTGCATTCACATCCGTAGGATATAAAACTTTTCCCCTTACCATTTCAACTTCACGTATGGTTTTTTTACCATATCGGCAAATTCAGCCGGTTCCATTGAAAATCCGCTATCCGGACCTCCCATTTTACGATCCAGTATCAAATGTTTTTTTCCACCACTGTTGCACCCAATGCAACCGCTGTTACTGCTATGGTATTAGTCATGGAATGATCCGAAACACCCACCTTTACTCCAAACCGTTGCTTCATATCGGGAACAGTAAGCAAATTCGCCTTTTCAAAGGAGCCGGATAAGCCGAAGTAACATTTCAGGAGAGTAATATCCTGATTGTTCACCTCCTGGCATACTTTTTAATGCCAGTTCAATATCTTCCGGGGTAGCCACACCGGTAGAAATAATCATCGGTTTACCTTTGCTTGCTGCATAACGGATCAGATTGATGTCCGTAATTTCAAAACTAGCTATTTTATAAATTGGATTATGAATGCTTTCCAAAAAATCTACGGCAGTAAAATCAAAATCAGGAGTAGAAAAACATTCCAACCCCAGAGCATATGCATATTCAAACAACTCCGCATGCCATTCCCAAGGTGTATAAGCTTCTTTTATATAACTGATACAACGAATATCCATCCCATAAACCTCCTTTTTCGATGAAACAATCTTTATCCGAATCTATTGTAATCGTATCAGCCGTATAAGTCTGCAATTTCACAGCATCCGCACCTGCTTCTTTTGCCGCAGCTATTGTCTTCTTTGCCAGGGGATAAGCTACCGTTATGGTTAGCCGATAATTCCGCAATACAATAAAAGTTTTATCATTTTTCCATCAAATCTCTATTAAAGATGTTATTTTTCTATATCTTTTTCCCCAGACATTTGCACACGTTGACAATCAACGTATTCATGATTAATCCAGGCATGAAGTAAAGCAGGTACATTAACGCCGGCAGCTTCAGAGAATATATAACCGCCTCCAAAACGAGGATTGACATCTATCACATACAATTTTCCTTCAACATTAAGAAAATCACAATCCATATTTCCTTGATGCTGAAACAAAAAAGACAACTTTTCCGCAAAAATTTCTGCTTCCGGGAAACAAACCATTTCAGCAACATCCGTTTCCCCTGCATTTCCAATTTCTTCTTAACAACACACAATCGGTATTTCCGGTCCAAATCATTTATAATATCCATACCATATTCGTCAGAAAATAACATTTCCTGATAGACTACATTCAGATCCGGATTTTTAACTGCACCTAAAAAATGAAGGAAATGAAGCCTGACCGGTATTATTATAATTCTTCAAATCATCTTCAGAATGGACTACAGCCAATCCTTTAGAACCCATTCCCCAAACGATTTTTATAATCAATGGATAATGTATCCGGCCTGCTTTAAGATCTGTTTGCAGTTTGTCAACTTCTATATAGGTCAATGGCGTATAAATTCCATTGGTGATCAGATACTCATAAAACAAATATTTATCCAGACAAAGCAGGGCTTTATCGTAAGGTAAACCGATCAAATGACAACCTGCATTCTCAAGTAAAACCTCATTTCCAGATAAAACGACAACCTCAATATCACTCAAAGTCAGCACATAATTTATTTCATGCTCACATATGAATGATGTTAAAACATCCATATATTCCTCAGAACCATACAAAGGCATTTTTAAAGAAGTAAACTCTTTTGTAAGTCTCAAGAATCAGATCATTATTATCACCTATATAAACTTCAAAATAAACCTTGAACAAATCAATTAAATACCGCTGACGCCCCGGACTTAAAACCAAGATTTTCTCCATATCACCAGTTAAAAATTTCAATGAAATTATCAAAATTGCTTCCCTCTCTGAGAGAAATGAATTCATTATTTTTTAGAATTGCTATATGAGGTAAGAATTGTATAAAATTTGCCCCCATTACAAAAAAAGTGTAGCCTCCAACGTTATCTATTTCCAAAAAATCTCCCTGATGAACTTGACGACAAGTTTCTGTTCTTACCAGAACATCAGATTCCATACAGGTAGAACCTGCAAAATCAATTCTCTTCGTTTCAACATTGTCAATAACACGTCCGCTGATTATTTGAAATGGTATTTTCATTGTATGCATGGATGGACGGATATGAAACATATTACCGTCAACCTGTGCAATCCAACGGTTACCTCCGTTTCTTTACATCAAAGACTTTTGTTATATAAGCCATTGAAGAAGCAGCCACAGACATTCCCGGCTCTATTACCAAACAGGGCCTATTTTCACAAAACCAACGGTTTGTATGAAGCTTTTTGCAATTATTACTTCTGCATAATCCTTATAAGAAGGTGTTGCATAACCAAACATACCGGGAGGTACTGGTCCAAAAAAAAATCCGCCTCCAATATTGATGTATTTAATATCTAATTTATAATGATGCTGTATTTCAAATAACTTATCAATGATCTGGACATAATTATTTATTGCCCTATTCTTGGATGAAGTATGGCCATGTAATGAAATTATTTTACAATTAATTTTTGTCAAACGCTCTATAGCCTTATCTATTTCATCCTCCATAAAACCAAAACGACCACTTTCCTCCTCTCCGTAAATTGCAGAACAACCATTTTCATCCTTAATGGAAACATTGACACGTAACCCTATTTCAAACTGATTTTCAGGATATATTTCTTTCAAACGTTCCAAATAATCTATTTCATAATCACTATCAATATTAATAACAGATCCATTTAAAAGTGCAGTAACAAATTCACTTTCCCCCGTTTAATTGGTCCGTTAAAAATAATCTGAGTTCCCGGTAAAACCTACTTTCAAAGCTATCTGATATTCCAAAAAAGAAACCACCTCTGCATAACACCCCCCTGCTCCAGAGCTAACTTGCACAGATACGGTAAATAATTAGTCTTAAATGAATATCCGACTACAATATTCTGATATAGTGATTTAAAAAGCAGCCCGAATATCTCTCAGATTATTCAAAAATAAATCTTCATTAACCAAATAAGCCGGAGTCCCTATTTCCAGTTCCAGTTTCTTACATTGTTCAAATGTATACATATTGCTTATAACCTTTCAAATATCTCCAAAATCTTAGTAACCTGATTTTTTTATAATCAAAATCAGGAATAATTACCTTTTCCCTGGAGGTAAATATTCTATCCATATTCATTTCAAGACTATTGTCCCGCAGATAACCTAAAGGATAAATGATATGTTCATCTTTTAAATAATTGTAATATTCATACTGATTATCTACATAATAACCAGCTGCAACAGGTAATTTACAAGCCAATGCTTCGTTGCAAATTGTACTCGCAGAAAAGATACCCAGATCCGCCTCGTTAAACAATCTGACGATTTCCTCTGCAGACACCCGCCTATATACCTTAACCCTCTTTTTGATAAACCGGATCGACAACAACCGTATCACCTGCAATGACGCTTACCTCCAAAGGCTTATCCGTCAGGACCCCCAAAACCCGGTCAGTCAAACCGTAAGGATCAGCCCCTCCCAAAGCCACCACTACCTTATCGATTGTATCACTATTTCGTAAACGGACATTATTTATGAAAGGCTTTCTTAAAAAGCCCACTCCATACCGCAATAAATCTCTGTAAAAGGTTCGGCTGAATAATCCGCAGGATGACAAGGATCCGGACAAAAAATCACATCACAATAAAAATGACGGGTATGAATATCATCAATACAAATCAGCTTACATCCTTTTTTCTTTTATCTGTTTCTGAAATGATGTATCATAATAGTAATTGTCTAAAACAACAATCTCATCGCCGTTCAAAAGAGATAAAAAAAAATTTTCAAACTGGTTTTTCAATCCAACCAAAGGTATATACTCACATACCTTATTCATTTCCTGCAATTGATAGGACGTCGGTGACAAAGTCGTGAAAACACAGTTGAAATTCTCCCGCAGCATATCGGCCAAAGCCAGTGACCGGATAAAATGGCCATAACCGATATCTGCCCCCGCATCAGCCCGGAAATATATCTTTCTTTTTACTCATATTCTGTTATCAAAAGTTCTATTTCTGCCCTATACATCTAGCCAGATAAACTGGTGCAGTCAACAGAGACTTGCCAGGGAAGAGGAATAATGTTTCAGCATTTGCACCTGTCAAATCTAATACAACCGGCATCGGTACGGAAAAATCTTCTTATCTGGTATGTAATAATTGATATTTCATTTCTGCTAATTTCCAGTCTGTCAATGTATCCAAATCCTGGACTTCCAATTCCGATAAAATTATTCCACCAGTATTGGCTCCCCCAAAAATCTTTATGTTGATAAAAAAGGCTCTACTTTCGATATGTAAAACTGTCCGGCATCATGATAAATCATTTCTAAATCCTGAGAACGGCTTTGTATGTACTCCGGCCATACCATCCGGATTCTTCCATCCTCAATTTTTAATCCCCTCTGGACCGGATAGGATTAGGCCACTGCCGTAAAAACCGAGTCAAAATGATTCTCCGTCAATAAATGATATGCATCTTTCAAAAACGCTTGCAGTAACGAACGGAGCTGTGGAATATATACAGCACAAGGTATCGTATTCGATACGCTGTTTTTTATAACATTCCAACACTTCCAGCATGACATCCGCAGTCGTTGCATAATCATTCGCAGTTTCCGCCGAACGCATAAACGGAACCTTTGCGCCGTACTGCCGGGCAACCATTGCTATTTCTTCGTCGTCTGTCGACACCATTACTTCATCGAACAAACCGGATTCCAAAGCGGCTTCTATCGAATAAGCAATAATCGGTTTTACCCATAAACGGTTTAATATTCTTCCGGGGAATCCGTTTACTGCCTCCCCGCAGGCCGGTATGATTGCTATGTTTTTCATCGATTCACAAATTCTTTTTTACCTTACTGATCACATACTCCTGTTCCTCGTCCGTCAAAGTCGGGAACATCGGCAGACTCAGGCAATGGCGGTAGTATTCTTCCACCACCGGCAAATCACCCGGCTTATTACCCAGCTCCCGGTAATAGGGCATCAGATGTACCGGAACATAATGTACTTGGGCATAGATCCCGTTTTCGTGCAGATAATTGTACAATCCCAAACGATCGGGTACCTGAACGACATATAAATGGTAGGCATGGTAAACCCCGGAAGCTATAAAAGGCGTTTTTATCTCCCCGATGTTACGGAAAGCTTCCGTGTATCCGGACTGCAATTTCCTGCCGACGTTTCAGCCCCTCATCAGCACGTTTTTAGTTGTGAAATTCCCCAAAGCGGCCTGGAAATCCGTCAGCCCGATAATTAAAAAGCCCAACTCCCATTTCGTAATACCAACCACCATGATTTTTCACACAGATACGCCGGATCTTTGGTAATGCCATGGGTCCGCAACAAACACAAACGATCATACAGTGTTTTATTGTTCGTTGTCACCATTCCGCCTTCTCCCGTTGCAATATGTTTTACAGGATGAAAAAGAAAATACAGCTACATCGGCATAACGGCCATTTCCACACAATTGCTTTTCGCCCTTACTGTCAGTGAAATATCCGCCCGGAGCATGACAGGCATCCTCCAGTATCCACAATCCATATTCGTCGGCCAGCTTTCTGAATTCTTCCATCTGATGCGGATACCCCGCAAAATCCACCGGAACGATACCCTTTGAAAGTGCCCTTCGGATGAGCTGCAAGCAATTCCGTAATTTCCGGATATCCATCAGATAGGTATCCCGGTCAATATCACAAAACACCACTTCACCTCCGCAATAGCGGATACAGTTGGCACTGGCTGCAAAAAGTCATCGGCGTCACGATCACTTTATCCCCCGGTTTAAGTCCCAAACTGCCTCGCTGCCAAATGCAATCCGGCCGTAGCATTGCTCACGGTGTTTCTTCCGTTGGATCAGCCATCAGTTTTTGATGTGTCTTTGTATGAAACAAACTTTGTTGAATTACGGATCTGATGGATGATACACTGCTGAATCTCTGTTTTTGGATAAACAGCCTCGATTGCCTGTGGAAATCCATTTAAACCATCAACGCATGCGATCAGGATATCCTCAACGCCTCTGTTTTTTAATCCATTCATGATAGAAAGCCAGAACTTCGCACTTTCGTTCTCTCCAACATACATTCCAAGGACATCTTTTTTTTCCGCTCATGTCGATACCAAGAGCAATGTAAACCGCACGTTTTACGATACGTCCTTCGCTGCGGACATGATAGTGGATCGCATCCATAAATACTACAGCATACACTTCTTCCAGAGGACGTTCCTGCCATTCCTTTACAATCGGCAAGGATTTTGTCTGTGATCCGGCTGATTGTGCTATCAGAAATATCAATATCGTATAATTCACGCATGTGGGATTCAATGTCTCCGGTGGTCATTCCTTTGGCATACATGGAAAGTATTTTTTCTTCCATGTCCTGAGTTACGGTATTTTGATATTTTTTAATCAGCTGTGGTTCGTAATCACCGTTACGATCCCTTGGGATCGCCACATCCATATCTCCATAACTGGTGTGCATGGTTTTGCTGGAATGACCGTTTCTGCTGTTGTCTGTTTCTTTGTTACGATAATCATACTTGGAATATCCTAATTCTTCATCCAGTTCCTCGTCCAAAGCACCTTCCAATAGGACAGACATCATGTCACGCATGATGCCATTTACATCGGTGCCGTCTTTGATGCTGATATCATTATTTTTCAGATAATCACGCATCATTTCTCTCATTGCTGCTTTTTGTGGGCTGTCTTTTTCTCTTGCCATAAAATAACCTCCAAACTGAGTAA
>VOFJ01003250.1_pt1 | contig 21250 bp, 34 predicted proteins | sample 5384081 | NCBI WGS metagenome assembly VOFJ01 (sample SAMN12384729, study PRJNA508395) | human gut metagenome | isolation source: healthy gut I | host: Homo sapiens | reverse complement strand
CGCATCCTTTGAACTTGCCGATGCACCACTTCTGCCGGTTGGCAGCCACCATGAATTCGAACACAGATGTGCTCCTTAGTCCCGTTGTTCTTTCTTGCTTTTTTCATAATTCTCATTTTTTTATTGTTATACAAAATCTCTGATATTGAAATCCTTGAAGTCTTCTGGTACAACAAGTTTCTTCTTTTTTTTGATAGCTTTTGTTGCTTTTTTTTTCTGATGTAGGCTTGATGGTGGAAACGCTCGACATGTGCAATTCCATCAACGCATTCATTCTGCGTTTGATCTGCTTGGAACGTTCCGCTATCATGTTGAAAAGTTCATTGCCTTCCATTTCAATAAACACCTTGCCAGCATGAGCACATTCTTCGTTTGTGGCATTCGGCTTGCTTGCTGTTTCAACAGCCTTGTCTATCTCCTCAAAGCTATTGCCACTTGCTTGTTCAACAACAGGCTCTTCTTCTGATTCATCGTATTTCACGTCAACATCCTCAATACGTGTATCTGTGAAAACTTCATCCAACTTATTGTCAGGAATACGGGCGGACTTCACCAAAGATTGATCATCCTCGAATGTAACCTCATTTTCCCTTATTGTCTCACCATCATCCTCCTGTTTAATTTAATTTGCACAGGTTCGCTTGGGACTTTTTCGGTGAGACAGTATAGATGTGTCTGACAATGAAGTCATCAGCAGGAATAGGCGGACTTTCCTTAGGTGCCACATTAGTAGTCTTTTCTATTCTCAACTTGCTTCTAAGCCAGATGTCGGCATCAAATACCAATACTGCTATACTCCACATAAAATACAGGAGTACAATTATCAATAACATTATTCCCATATTACCACATGATTATATCCTTGTTATTCTTCTTATACACCTCTTTGATAACTTCCCCATACTTTTGGAAATGTTCTGTCAGCACATGGTCTATATAGCCCGACAAGGACATATCCTCACGGTTAATGACAGACACGAGGCGCATGATGGTTTCATGATACTCCTTTCGGATGTATGTCATCTTGCCAGAACGAGCCGGATTCTCAGACCTGCGAATATACCTTTCTTGGTATTCATCCATGAGAGATGAAGTACCCTTGGAAGGCATTGCTTCTTTTTGTTTACTTACCTCGCTCTTTAGTGCCTCCTTCTGTATAGGTTCTTCCGTTGAAGCCCTGCTTGGTGGCATGTGTGGTCGGAATGAGTTTCTGAACTCTTCCGAGTCAATGGTTACTTTTAGATTCTTTGCCATACACATTATTTCTTGATAATGGATAATAATTCGTCAGCCAATTTCTCTATGTTGCTGCCCTTTATCAGTTGCTTGTCGGGAGGTAGAATCGTAGAGCGAAAAGACAACCTTGTTACCATCCTCTGCACATTCCTTTCTGAAACGCTTACTGTCTGGGATGTAGGTGTTCAACACAGACAATCCCAATCCGTCCATCACACGACCAGCTTTCTCATATAGGTTTGTTTTCTCTCTTGCATCAACCATGTTCCAAAGCATATTCAGTTCCTTGATATTTGTCTTGCCGACGCTGATGAACATATCGTTCAACTGGCTGGCGAACATGATGGAACTTCTCAACACAACATTGTCTGCTGTAATCGGGCAAAAGATGTAGTCCATCGTGGCAATGGTCTCGATGACACCGAGGTTGTCAATCGTTCCTGCGAGGTCAAAGAAGATAAAGTCCGGCGGAGTATCCATTTCCAAGAAAGGCTTTACTTGTTTCCACAGCCTCGTCGGGACGACTCTCCACGATTGGATAGGCAGGCTTGCCTGTTCTTCTCATCATCTCATGCGTCTGTCTCAACAGATACTCATTACTCTCGATGTTCTGCATGTCACGCTCTCTCATGTCCTTGATGCTGAACTGTGGAAAATCACAGTCAACCACCACGACATCGTAACCTCTGACATAATAAAGGTAACTTGCCATCAACACCGTTAGTGTTGTCTTGCCAGCTCCTCCCTTTTTGGGTGGAGAAGGCGATGAATGTTGGTTCTTTCTTCATGTTTGTCTTTTTATGAGTTATACATCTTGTTTGTTATAATGCGGTATTGCATTTTTATTTGTGATACATCCTACATGCTATGAACAAATCTATGAGCCATGAGGCTTGCATGAGACCTATTATATGTTATGCAGCAATCGATTAAGTTATAGCGCATTTATGCTTGGCGATATGGCAATTATGACAGATATGTCATGCTTCAAATGCTTGTTTCCCATATTAAATCATTAGTCTGTTTACGGCCGCCAAGTAAAACGTTCAAAAACAATTTTTCAAATCCTTGGCATGCATAAACGTTTTTATCATAAACCCAACCATGCCCTTTTAGCGTTTTTTTGGTATGCCCATCCATATCGGAGAAGATCTGAGGCTTGATGTCGTCTGTTTTGCAATTCATTTTAAGACCGCATGTTTTGAGTTATTTCAAAACCATTTAATATAGGACTGAGAAACAGGGGGACACTTAATCCATTTTAACCCGAAGAAATAACAACGGGTTCAATCGATGACGAGTGGATGAAATTTCGTAGCAAGAAGACTGATGTGAAGGCAAAGCCTGTTTTGCCAAGCACGCATCTTCGGCGATCCGTTCAAAGGTGCTGCGCGGACAAGACATTGGTGGAATACTACACCAAGCTTTCTTCTTTCACTCGCAGTACCGAATGATTGGCAACAACTACAACCAGATTGTCAAGGAACTCCGTTGTCATTTCTCAGAGAAAAAAGGCGATGGCTTTGCTCTATAAGCTGGAGAATTGCACCAGGGAACTGGTCTCTCTTACCCGTGAGATTGTTGAACTAACCCGTAAGTTTGAGGAAAGATGGTCGCAAAGAGATAAGTTTCGGAAGTTCATTGTATGGCGCACTGGCATACAATGGTGAAAAAGATTAACAAGGAAGAGGGGGAAGCTCTTAGCAACGAACAAGATCTTCGATGATTGTTCGGGAAAGACGAAGCATCGCCAATGCCTTGCGTGATTTCCAGCGATACCTTTCTCCGCACATCAAAACAGAAAGCCTGTCGTGAATATCTCCCTGAATCCACATCCAGATGATGTGCTGACGGATATGGAGATGGAGAACATCGCACGGGAATACTTGGAGCGCATGGGATATGGCAACCAGCCATATATGGTTTACAAGCATGAGGACATCGACCGTCACCACATGCACATCGTGACTATCCGAGTGGATGAAAACGGCAGGTGCTTAGATAGCCGATACAACTACCACAAGAGCAAGGCTATCACCCGTGACTTGGAGGAGAAGTACAATCTCCACAAGACAGACCGCAAGCAACGCCAGGCAGACAATCCGCTCCGTAAGGTGGATGTAAGCCAAGGCAATGTGAAGAAGCAGGTTGCCAACACCGTGAAATCACTCTGCGCCACCTACAGGTTCCAGTCCTTGGGCGAGTACCGTGCACTTCTCTCCTTATATAATATATCCTTGGAGGAGGTCAGAGGCGAAGTTGGCGGTCGTGAGTATCATGGTTTTGTCTATTCTGCCACGGACGGACCGGGCAACAAGGTGGGAAATCCTTTCAAGGCTTCCAAGATTGACAGGTCTGTCGGTGCGGAGGCGATAGAAAAGCGGTTCGCTTATTCTGCCAAGAAGTTTAAGGAGGACAAGAAACTCTCCGAGATGACCCGTCATAGCGTAGAAGCAGTCTTGAAACAGACGTACCATAAGGATAAGTTCGTTGAACTGCTGAAAGCAAAGGGCATTGATGTTGTTTTCCGCCATACAGCTGACGGCCGTATCTAAGGAGCAACATTAATTGACCACCGCACCCAAAGCGTGTTCAATGGTTCAAGGCTTGGAACGAATCTTTCTGCCAATGCCTTGCAGGAGCACTTCACCTTGCCTTACGAGAATGAGCAACCGATACCGCTTACCATTCCAAAGGAAGATGGTGCAATCTCAGAACAAGAGCGTCACGATTCTGGCTTGTTCGATGAATACGGCAGCGGTCTTGGACTTATGTCTGGAGGAGGTCCTTCAAATGAAGCACAGGAAGCTGCATTTGACAGAGAGTTGCGTAGAAAGAAGAAGAAGCGCAAAGGGCGAAGCCTTTAGTTGTATCATCAAGGTTGGCTTTCTTGAACAATGGAGAAAGCCTGCCTTCAATCAAAAAACAATTTGTATAACTTCAAAATAGAAAAACAATGGCACAAGAAGATGATTTGAAAGCATTGGGAAAAATTATGGATTTTCTCCGTGCCGTGAGTATCATACTCGCAATTATGAATGTGTATTGGTATTGCTATGAGGCAATGCACATGTGGGGAGTGACAATCGGGGTTGTTGACAGAATCCTTATCAACTTCAACCGTACAGGTGGCTTGTTTCATTCTATCCTCTACACCAAGCTGTAGCAGCCACGTAACTAGCATAATTCCTCGGTCTCTATTCTCAGTCTTTGTATCATCTCAATCATTTGCGTCCTCGCTTTACACATTTGCGACGTAATTCGTAAAACCCATAAAATAATGTTAAGTTTTACTGGATTACTTGGAGTACAACTCAACGATGAGATGCTCTTCTACCTCAAATTCAATGTCTGCGCTCCGGCATGCGAAGGATCTTGCCCTCAAAGGGCTTCCTTTGTTGCGCTCCATCCACTCGGGAGTGGTGACGAGCGGTGCGTCTGCGCCGGTGAGCTTGGAGAACTTCACGCTGCTGCGGCTAGCTTCACGCACAGCAATGACGTCGCCCGGCTTCACAAGGTAAGACGGAATGTTGACCTTCTTGCCGTTCACGGTGAAGTGACCGTGGTTGACAAGCTGGCGTGCATCGCGGCGGGTGGAAGCAAAGCCGAGACGGAACACAACGTTATCGAGACGACGCTCCAGCAGACGAAGCAGGTTTTCGCCCGTCATGCCGGTCTGACGCTCAGCCATATCAAAATAGCTTGCAAACTGGTGCTCCAGAACGCCGTAAATAAACTTCAGTTTCTGCTTCTCCTTGAGCTGAGTTGCATATTCAGACTGCTTTCTGCGCATACCGTTGCCCGGATTGCGGATGGTGGTCTTCTTGCTGTAACCCATAACGGCCGGAGAAATGCCCAGCGCTTTGCAGCGCTTTGCAATGGGCTGTCTGTTCTTAGCCATATTCTGTAACCTCCCCAATCTGTTATACGCGTCTTCTCTTCGGAGGACGGCATCCATTGTGGGGGATCGGAGTGACGTCCTTGATCATGCTGACCTCAAGACCTGCCGACTGCAGTGCAACGGATAGCGGCTTCACGGCCTGCGCCCGGGCCCTTAACATAGACTTCTACGCTCTTCATGCCATGCTCCATAGCAATCTTAGCCGCGGTCTCCGCAGCGGTCTGTGCTGCGAACGGCGTGGACTTTCTGGAGCCTCTGAAGCCGAGCTCACCGGAGCTGGCCCAGGAAACAGCATTGCCCTGGGTATCGGTGATGGTAACAATGGTATTGTTGAACGTGGATTGAATATGAGCGGCGCCACGCTCAATATTCTTGCGCTCACGGCGTCTGCGGACTGCGGTTACTGCTTTCTTTCCGCCTTTTTGTAGCTGCCATTTAAAATCCCTCCCGATTACTTCTTCTTGTTGGCCATGGTCTTTCTCGGACCCTTGCGCGTTCTTGCGTTGGTCTTAGTACGCTGTCCACGGACCGGCAGGCCCTTGCGGTGACGCAGGCCACGATAGGTACCGATTTCAATCAGCCGCTTGATGTCGAACGCCACATCGCGGCGGAGGTCGCCCCTCAACGGTGTAGTGGTGGTCGATATATTCTCTCAACTTTGTAGCGTCATCTTCAGAAAGATCTCTTACGCGGATGTCCGGATCAACGCCCGTAGCAGCGCAGATGTCCGACGCTGTCTTTGCGGCCGATGCCGAAGATGTAGGTAAAGCAATCTCGATTCTTTTTTGTCTCTGGGTAAATCAATACCAGCAATACGAGCCATGCTTATTGCACCTCCATAAATATTTCAGAGCCTCAGCCCTGACGCTGCTTGTGCTTCGGGTTCTCGCAGATCACCATGACTTTGCCACTTGGCGCTTGATGATCTTTGCACTTCTCGCACATGGGCTTAACCGAAGGTCTGACTTTCATTTGTGTGCCCTCCTTATGCGTTGTGGGGTCTTCAAATCTATTTTATCTTACTTGAACGCCACGTAATGCGGCCCTTCGTCAAATCGTAGGGGCTCATCTCAAGTGTGACCTTATCGCCGGGCAGGATGCGGATGTAGTTCATGCGCAGCTTGCCGGAGATATGCGCCAGGATGACATGCCCGCCTGGGATCTCTACCTGAACGTCGCGTTCGGCAGAGCTTCCTTTACGATTCCTTCTACTTCAATTACGTCCTGCTTTGACATTCTTGTCTCACCAATCCTTACATTTAAATGTTACGTTGTGTGCGCTCTGTTGCTGTGAGCGCCGTGCGTATTTGTCGATTGGTCGAAAGGCTCTCTTCGCTGAGCACCGTCGCCGTCGGGGCTAAATGCATCAACTTTTTCTTTTTTCGGTGCTTCCATCCTGCGACGTTTGCCGTCTGCCATGTAGGCATACGCGCCGTCCGTTTTCAGCACCACCTGAAAATCGCCTTTATCATGACCTTTAAGCGACCGCATAATCTGTCCGCGTACACAGTCCATCTGACACCTCAATCCAGCGATGTGAGGATCACAGGGCCGTCGGGTGTAATGGCTATACTGTGTTCAAAGTGGGCGGCAAGCTTGCCGTCCTTCGTCACGGTGGTCCAGCCGTCTTTGAGAATTTTAACCTCGCAGCTGCCCTGCGTGACCATGGGTCGATCGCGATCGTCATGCCCGGTAACAGGCGTACACCCTCTGCCGGGGTGCCGTAATTTGGAACGCTTGGGTCTTCGTGCAGTTTCGCACCTACGCCGTGGCCGACAAAATCTCGTACCACCGAGTAACTGCGAGCTTCGACATACTTCTGAACAGCGGAGCCGATATCGCCGATGCGGTTGAAGGCACAGCCTTTTCAATCGCCTCGAACAGGCTCTCTTTTTGTCGCATCCATCAAAGCTTCTGTGCGTCTGCACTGAAACCTTTGCCGCACGGGAAGGTCCATGCGTTGTCGCCGTTGAAATCCCCCATAGATTGCGCCAACGTCAATGGAGACGATGTCGCCCTCTTTTAAAACGATTTCGTTCTTTAGGGTATGCCATGGATAACCACATTGTTAACGGAAATGCACGCACTCGCAGGAAAGACCGCCGTAACCGAGAAACGAGGGCACGGCGCCCGCCTTCTCGATGTATGAGCTTCTGACGATGTTGTCCATTTCGAGTGTAGAAACGCCGGACGGACCGCTTCACCGGCAACACAGCAATGCCTCGGCAGAAATTTTGCCCGCGTCACGCATATTTCATTTTGAAAGTTCACGGGTGTTTTAACTAATCCATGAATTACGCCTCTAATGCCTTCAAGGATAGGGCCTTTGTATCGGCGACCTCGTCCTGTCCTTTTACGATGTGCAAGCTTGCCCTGCTTCTCATAGTATTCGAGGGGCTCAGTCTCGGTCTGCTTCGTGATAGACGCGCAGACGGTCACGGTATCGGGGTGGTCGTCCTTGCGCTGAACAAGGGGTGCCGCCGCAGTTCGTCACAGACGCCCTTCCACTTTGGGCTTTAAAGCAGGTGGAAAAGAGTCTGCACTTTTCGCAAACACGGCGTCCGGACATTCGGTGACGATTTTCTCATCGGGCAATGTCGATATCGATGACCCGATCGATCACAACGCCGGGAAGCGTCCAGAGCCTCGGCCTGAGGAATAGTTCTTGGAAAACCGTCAAGAATGAAACCCTTCTTGCAGTCATCGCCAGACGATCCTTCCTGATACCGATGACGATCTCATCGGGACAAGCTTGCCTTCATCCATAAAGGATTTAGCCTTCAGCCCATCTCAGTGCCGTTTTCAGCGCCTCTCGGATCAGAATATTGCCCGTAGAAATGGCGGGTATTCCGAAGATGTTTGCAGATAACTTCTGCCTGGGTGCCTTTACCGGCACCCGGTGCACCTAAAAGGATCAGCTTCATTGTTCATGACTCCTTTCTATCTTATGCGCCCGGGGGCTTAATCAAGGAAGCCCTTGTAGTGACGCATCATCATCTGAGATTCGATCTGCTTTACAGTCTCCAGCGCAACGCCGACCATGATGATGACGGACGTGCCGCCCATGGAAATCTGCCATACATGCCGGTGAGGTTGCTGCCGTAGATCGGCGGGATCATAGCGAACGCAGCGAGGAAGATCGCGCCGATTAAAGTTATTCTTGACAAAATCTTGCTGATGAACTCCGCCGTCGGACGGCCCGGACGGATGCCGGGAACTGTGCCGTTGTTAGTGCGGAGGTTGTTCGCCATTTCAATCGGGTTGTACTGGATCGTCATGTATAGAAATAAGCAAACACAACGATGAACAAGCAGGTAAGAACACTGTACAGCCAGCCGGTGGAGGAATGCTGCAAAGAATGCACCCCAGAAACCTTCGGTTCCTGCGGAATCTTGAAAGAGGCGAATGGTGCTCGGAATGGAAGGATTGAGACGCGAAGATGATCGGCATAACGCCGCTCATGGTCAACTTTGATCGGCAGGAACGTGCTTGACCGCCGCCGTAAACCTTTCTGCCAACGACCTTCTTAGCATACTGAATCGGGATTCTTCGCTTCGCTCGTTCATGAAAACGATGACCCAAATAACCGCGAGGAAAAGGATGATGAAACAGCGGTGCAAAGAAGAAGAACTGCCGTAGCTGCCGGAACTGCATTGCAGCCAGAAGTAGCTCCAGATCTGACCCATCGTAACCGGAAGACGAGCGACGATACCGGCAAACAAGATGATGGAGATGCCGTTGCCTACGCCCTTTTTGGTTGATCTGCTCACCCATCCACATGATCACCGCCGTGCCGGCGGTGAACGTGAGAACAATAATGATTAAATACTGCGGAGAAACCTTCATTGTACAGGGTAAGTTTTGCTGTTTCTCAAGTTAGAAGTAATATGCAGTACCCTGAATGAGTCCGAAGACCCACCGTGGTGTATCTCGTAATGGCAGCAATTTTCTTTCTGCCTTCTTCGCCTTCCTTCGCCATGCGCTCCAAGGCGGGAATTGCCACCGTGAGGAGCTGGATGATGATTGAGCTGTTGATGTATAAGGGGTGATACCCATTGCAAACAGCGTTGCATTTGCGAGAACGCGCCGCCCGTTAACATATTGATATAACCGCAGTGCAGTTTTCATTGGCGCTTGGATTCCATCAGCGTGTTGAGCGCGGAAACGTTCAGGAACGGAACCGGCATAACAGAGCCGAAACGAATACAATGATGATCAAAAAGAGTAAATAAAATTTTCTTACGGAGATCCGGGATCCTCAAGCGTTTTTGATGGTATTAAACACTTAGATCACCTCGGCCTTTCCGCCCGCAGCCTCAATTTTTCGCCTTGGCTGCTTCGGAGAAAAGCGTTAGCCTTAACGGTAACCTTTTTGGTCAGCGCGCCATTTTAAGAACCTTAACACCGTCGCATGCAGACATGATAACAACCTGCTTCAACGATCTACTGATCGACGACTTCGCCGTCTTCAAAGGCGTTGAGGGCGTTCAGGTTGATCGCAACGATCTCCTTTGCAAAAATGTTGTTGAAACCTCTTTTAGGATACGACGCTGTAAAGGCATCTGACCGCCCTCAAATCCGGGACGGATGCTGCCGCCTGAACGAGCCTTCTGGCCCTTATGACCTTTACCGGAAGTTTTGCCCCAGCCCGAGCCGTGACCTCTGCCGATTCTCTTTGAGTCCTTCTTAGAACCCTCAACAGGAGAAAGTTCATGACTTCATTAGTTCGCACCTCCTTGCTTATGCTTCACTAACCTCTACGAGGTGGATGATTTTGCTACCTTAGCCCCTTAGTCTGAGCGTTATCGGGCTGAATTGTAACATCACCGATTTTCTTAAGACCGAGAGCGTGGGCGGTTGCAATCTGATCCTTCTTAGAGCCGATAAGACTCTTTTAACTAACTTAATTGTCATAATTTACAACCTCCCTATTAAAGAATTTCTTTAACGGATTTACCGCGGATTGCAGCAACTTCTTCAGCATTTCTTAATGCGCCAAGACCTGCAAGAGTAGCTCTAACTACATTACAGGGATTGTTGGAACGAAGAGCCTTTGTTCTGATGTCCTTGATACCTACTGCTTCAACAACGGCACGAACAGGACCGCCGGCAATAACACCGGTACCGGGAGCTGCGGGCTTCATAAGAACTCTGCCTGCACCGAACTCACCGATTACTTCGTGAGGGATTGTTGTACCTCTGAGTGAAACCTTCATGAGGTTCTTCTTAGCATCCTCAATACCCTTTGCGGATAGCGTCGGGTACTTCGCCTGCTTTACCGATACCGAAACCAACTGTTCCGTTACCGTCGCCTACAACTACGAGAGCTGCAAACTTGAAAATACGACCGCCTTTAACTGTTTTAGAAACACGGTTAATAGTAACTACTCTTTCTTTTAATTCGCCTGTTACTTCTACTGTTTTAGCCAAAGTTATTCCTCCAATCCTTAGAAATTGAGGCCGCCCTCACGGGCGCCTTCGGCCAATTCCTTAACACGGCCGTGATATATGTTACCGCCTCTGTCGAATACAACATCAACGATATTCTTTTCTTTTTTTGCACGCTCTGCAACGAGCTTGCCGACAGCCTTAGCTGCCTCTTTGTTTCCGCCATTGCCTGTGATTTCCTTATCAAGGCTTGAAGCCTGAGCAAGTGTAACACCGGCTACATCGTCAATAATCTGAGCATAGATGTTGCTTGTGGAGCGGAATACGCAAAGACGAGGACAAGAAGCTGTACCGCTGATCTTGCTGCGGACTCTCTTATGGCGTTTTGCGCGTGCCTTTTTGTATCTGGTCTGCTTACCATTAATTATTCACTCCTTAATTATTTGCCCTTACCGGCCTTGCCTTCCTTTGCGGCGGATAACTTCATCAGCGTACTTAATACCCTTGCCCCTTATATGGCTCCGGAGGACGCTTTTCTCTTACTTCGGCAGCAAACTGACCAACCTTTTTGCTTATCAATGCCGGAGATGATGATTTTGTTAGGATCGGGAACTTCAATCTTGATATCCTCTGTATCCTCAACGATAACCTGGTGTGAATAACCAAGGTTCATAACGCACTTGTTACCCTGCTTCTGAACACGGTAACCAACGCCGTTTACTTCGAGAGTCTTTGAGTAACCCTCTGTAACACCGATAACCATATTGTGGATAAGTGTTCTTGTAAGGCCGTGAAGTGAACGGTTTTCCTTTTGCGTCGTTAGGACGTGTAACCTCGATTACATCGCCCTTGATTTCAACAGTCATAGCAGGATTAAACTTGAAATCAAGTGTACCCTTAGGACCTTTAACTGTGATAACGCCGTTGTCAACTGAAGCTGTAACGCCGGCGGGAATATTTATAGGTTTTCTTCCAATTCGAGACATTTATCGCACCTCCTCTTACCAAATGTAAGCGAGAACCTCGCCGCCGATGTGCTGCTTTCTTGCCTCACGATCTGTCATAACACCCTTTGAGGTTGAAATGATAGCGATACCAAGACCCTTCATTACCTTTGGCATATCTTCTGCATTACTGTAAATTCTGAGACCGGGCTTTGATACACGGCGGAGACCTGTGATAACAGGAGTCTTGCCGTCTGTATACTTGAGTGTTACCTTAATAACGCCCCCTGCTTGCCGTCTTCAATAACTGTGAAATTCTTTACATAACCTTCGTCAACAAGAATCTGACAAATTGACTTCTTGAGGTTTGAAGCGGGAATTTCAACAGAATCATCTTTGCTGAATTTGCGTTACGGATTCTTGTAAGTAAATCAGCAATTGTATCTGTAATCTGCATTATGCTTTACCTCCCTTGCTTACCAGCTTGCTTTCTTTACACCCGGAATTTCGCCCTTGTAAGCGAGTTCACGGAAGCAAATACGACAAATGCCATACTTACGGAGGTAGGCGTGTGGTCTACCACAGATGTTACATCTTGTGTACTCTCTTGTAGAGAATTTCTGCTTTCTCTGCTGCTTTACTTTCATTGAAGTTTTAGCCACAACAATCCCTCCTTACTTTGAAAACGGTGCGCCCATAAGCTTTAAGAGCTCGCGAGCTTCTTCGTCTGTTGTTGCAGTGGTTACGAAACAAATGTCCATACCACGAACCTTGTCGATCTTATCACTAGTCAATCTCGGGGAAGATGAGCTGTTCTTTTTGAGGCCCATGTTGTAGTTACCACGGCCGTCAAATGAATCAGGGTTGATACCTCTGAAGTCACGAACACGGGGAAGTGCTACATTGAAGAATCTGTCGAGGAATTCATACATTCTCTCGCCTCTGAGTGTTACTTTACAGCCGATTGGCATACCTTCTCTGAGTTTGAAGTTAGCAACTGACTTTCTTGCCTTACAGATGAGAGGCTTCTGACCTGTAATAGCAGAAAGGTCTGTGCAGATAGCATCAATTACTTTTGAGTTATCTTTTTGCTTCGCCTGCGCCTACATTGATAACGATTTTATCAAGCTTAGGAATCTGCATTGTGCTCTTGTAGGAGAACTTTGACATAAGAGCAGGTGCAACTTCTTTTGAATAATATTCTTTAAGTCTTGCCATATCTTATTTCCTCCTTAAAGTGCTTCGCCGCATTTAGCGCAAACTCTGCCCTTAGAGCCGTCCTCATTAGAACTTATGAGCAACTCTTGTAGGCTTTTTGCATCTTGGGCAAACGATCTGAACCTTGGATGCATACATAGCACCCTCAGCCTTAATGATACCGCCCTGCTCGCCCATCTTCTTGGGCTTAACATGCTTTGAAACCATGTTTACCTTTTCTACGATAACTTTTGCCTTCTTTAGGGCTTACAGCCATAACCTGACCTGTCTTGCCCTTGTCCTTACCGCTTAATACGATAACGGTGTCGCCTGTTTTAACATGAACTTTACTCATTGTGACACCTCCAATTAAAGTACTTCGGGAGCGAGAGAAAGAATCTTCATGTAATCCTTATCACGAAGCTCTCTTGCTACCGGCCCGAAAATACGAGTGCCTCTCGGGGTTTTGTCTTCTTTTATCAATACAGCTGCATTTTCATCGAAACGGATATAAGTACCGTCTTCTCTTCTGACACCCTTTGCAGAACGAACAACTACAGCCTTTACAACGTCGCCTTTTTTAACAACACCGCCGGGTGCTGCCTTTTTAACCGAGGCTACGATTACATCGCCAATGTTGGCATATCTCCTTCTGGTACCGCCGAGTACACGAATGCACATAAGTTCCTTTGCGCCGGTGTTGTCGGCAACCTTGAGGATAGTTTGCTGCTGAATCACAGTGTAATTCCTCCTTTACTCAAAGCCGCTAAAATAAACTTATTTAGCTTTCTCAATAATCTCGACGAGTCTCCATCTTTTGTCTTTAGAAAGAGGACGGGTCTCCATAATCTTTACACGGTCGCCAATGCCACACTCGTTGTTTTCGTCGTGTGCCTTGAAACGAACTGTACGCTTAACAATTTTGTTGTAAAGCTTGTGCTTTACGCTGTCTTCAACTGCAACGACAATTGTCTTGTCCATCTTGTCGCTTACAACTTTTCCGACAACAGTTTTTCTCATATTTCTTTCACTCACTGTTAAGTCCTCCTCTCTTAAGCTTCAGCGCCGTTAAGTTCCATCTGACGAAGAACTGTTGAAATTCTTGCGATGTCCTTTTTAACAGCACCGATTCTGGATGAGTTTTCGAGCTGATTAACAGCAAGCTGGAAACGAAGATTGAATAATTCTTCTTTGAGTTCAGTGAGCTTTGTCTGAAGCTCTTCTACTGACATATCTGTGAGTTCTGATGCTTTCATTACTGCTCACCCTCCTCTTTCTTAACAAACTTGCACTTGATCGGAAGCTTATTTGCAGCAAGGCGAAGAGCCTCTCTTGCAGTAGCTTCATCTACGCCGCCGAGTTCAAACATAACTCTGCCGGGCTTTACTACGGCTACCCAGTACTCGGGTGAACCTTTACCTGAACCCATTCGTGTTTCAGCAGGCTTTGCTGTAACAGGCTTATCAGGGAAAATTTTGATCCATACTTTACCGAATCTCTTGCAGTAACGAGTCATAGCGAAACGGGCAGCCTCAATCTGGTTTGAGGTGATCCATGCAGGCTCTGTAGCCTGAAGACCGAAGAAATCGCCGTAAGTAACCTTGTTACCACGAAGAGCCTTACCTGTCATACGACCTCTGTGAACTCTTCTGTATTTTACTCTCTTAGGTAATAACATTACTTTCTGCCTCCTTCTCTGCGGGGCTTTCTTGACTTAACTTCGTTAAGAACCTCGCCCTTGTAAAGCCAAACCTTAACGCCTACTTTACCGTAGGTTGTGTTAGCTTCTGCAAAGCCGTAATCGATGTCGGCACGAAGTGTCTGAAGCGGAATAGTACCTTCGTGGTACTGCTCTGAACGAGCAATTTCAGCACCGCCGAGACGGCCTGAACACATAATCTTGATACCCTTAGCGCCACGACGCATTGCGTTGCCGATTGACATCTTCATTGCACGGCGGAAAGAGATTCTCTTTTCAAGCTGCTGAGCGATGCTTTCTGCAACGAGCTGTGCATCAAGCTCAGGAGCCTTAACTTCTACGATATTGATTGCAACGGGCTTGCCGAGCATCTTTTCGCACTGTGCTCTGAGCTTTTCAATCTCAGAACCACCCTTACCGATTACAAGACCGGGCTTAGCGCAGTGGATGCTGATTTTAACCTTTTTGCCGTCACGCTCAATTTCAATCTTTGAGATACCGAAGTTGTAAAGCTGAGCCTTCAGAGTCTTACGGAGGTTATAGTCCTCAACGAGTGTAGCACCGAAGTCCTTCTTGTTTGCAAACCAACGGGAATCCCAATCTTTAATAACGCCGACACGGAGACCGTGAGGATTAACTTTCTGACCCATAATCTAACCTCCCCTTAGTCGTCTTCTCTTTCCTTGAGTACGAGGGAAATGTGAGAAGTTCTCTTGTTAATTCTGAACGCTCTGCCCTGTGCTCTCGGACGAATTCTTTTAAGGATGGGGCCTGCTGTTGCATTGCACTGAGCAATGTAAAGCTTGGATACATCCATGTCATGGTTGTTCTCAGCATTTGCCATAGCTGAATTGAGCAGCTTTAAAAGCGGCTCGCAAGCAGGCCTTGGGAGTGTGCTTAAGAACAGCTTCCGCATACTTAACGTCTTTGCCTCTTACGAGGTCAAGAACTACATTAACCTTGCGGGGTGAAATACGAACAAATTTTTGCATTTGCCTTTGCTTCCATCTGCAATACTCTCCTTCCGCTTATTTGCTTGTCTTTGATCCTGCGTGACCTTTGAATGTTCTTGTCGGAGCAAACTCACCGAGCTTGTGACCAACCATATCTTCGGTTACATATACAGGAACATGTTTTCTGCCGTCATGAACGGCAAATGTGTGACCAACGAATTCAGGGAAAATTGTTGAACTTCTTGACCAAGTCTTGAGAATTCTTTTTCGCCTGCTTCGTTCATTTCGATAACCCTTTTGAGCAGTACAGGCTGAACATAAGGGCCCTTTTTAGTACTTCTACTCATGTTTTAGCTCCTTTCCGCCTTACTTACCGTTTCTTCTTCTTACGATAAGCTTGTCGCTGCTCTTGTTGTTCTTACGAGTCTTTGTAGCCAAGTGCGGGCTTACCCCATGGGGTTACAGGGCCCGGACGACCAACAGGTGACTTACCCTCACCACCGCCGTGCGGATGGTCGTTAGGGTTCATTACAGAACCACGAACAGTAGGACGCCAACCCATGTTTCTCTTACGACCTGCTTTACCGATCTTAACATTTTCGTGATCGGTGTTACCTACCTGACCGATTGTAGCCATGCAGTTTTCAGGAACGTTTCTGAGCTCGCCTGAAGGAAGTCTTAAAAGTGCAAGACCGTTTTCCTTAGCCATGAGCTGAGCCATGTTGCCGGCTGAACGAGCGAGCTGAGCGCCTCTGCCGGGATACAGCTCCACATTGTGGATAAATGTACCAGCAGGGATTGCTGTAAGCGGAAGTGCGTTACCGGGCTTAATATCAGCGTTTGCACCTGCTGTTACCTTGTCGCCTACCTTAAGTCCTTCCGGAGCAATAATGTAAGCCTTCTCGCCGTCTGTGTACTCTACAAGAGAGCAATGAATGCAGAACGGTTTGGATCGTACTCTAATGTTTTAACTGTACCTTCAACATCAAATTTCTGACGCTTGAAGTCAATAATACGGTACTTTTTGCGGTTGCCGCCGCCTCTGTGACGAACGGTGATTCTGCCGTAGCTGTTACGACCTGCCTTTTTTATTTAAAGGAGCAAGCAAGCTTTTTTCCGGCTCAACCTTTGAAAGACCCGAATAATCTGTAACCGACATATTTCTTCTTGAGTTAATGGTCGGCTTATATACTTTAATGGCCATTTGGTTTCACACTCCTCATGATGGCTTTGCGGGAATATGGCATTTCCCATACATTCTGCCTGAATAATGTTTTTTCAGACTCAATACTGAACCTGAGTCAGTATTACATCATGCCTTCAAAAAATTCGATAGGCTTGCTGTCTTCGGTAAGTTTTACGATTGCTTTCTTCCAGCTCTTTGAGTAGCCGCCGTTGTTTCTGCCCTGACGACGGGATTTGCCTCCTCTCATGCTTACTGTGTTTACCTTTGCAACCTTAACGCCGAAAACTTCTTCACAAGCTTTTTGCAATTTCAATCTTGTTTGCTGACTTAGCAACTTCAAAGGTATAAATTTTGTTAACTGCGCCGAGCATACTCTTTTCGGTAATAACAGGGCGGATTACAATATCATGAGCTATCATGCATATACCTCCTCAATCTTGCTTACCGCATCCTTAACGATGATAAGCTTGTCAGCATTCAAAATGTCATATACATTAAGAGTGTTTACCTGAGCTGTTTTAACACCGGGGATGTTGTTAGCTGATTTAATAACCTTGCTGTCAACCTCAGGAAGAACAATGAGAGCCTTCTTTTCAGCTCCGATTGCGCTGAGCATTGCAACAATCTTCTTTGTCTTGTACTCGTCCATGCTGATTGAATCAACAACGATGAGCTCGTTCTCCATAACCTTTGAAGAGAAGGCTGACTTCATAGCAAGTCTTCTTACCTTCTTGTTTACGGAAAATCTGTAATCTCTTGGCTTCGGAGCGAATACAACGCCGCCGTGTGTCCACTGCGGAGCTCTTGTTGAACCCTGTCTTGCACGGCCTGTGCCCTTCTGTCTCCACGGCTTTTTACCGCCGCCTGAAACCTCTGATCTTGTAAGAGCGGACTGTGTGCCCTGACGCTGTGCTGCGAGGTAGTTAACTACCATCTGATGCATAACAGCTGCATTTGGTTCGATACCGAATACGGACTCGGCAAGCTCGATTGTACCGACATTCTTGCCTTCCATATCTACTACTGCTAAATTTGGCATTTATAATCCCCCTTCCTTAAGCCTTTACGGAATCTTTGATTACAACGATTCCCTTGTTAGGACCCGGAATAGCACCCTTAACAGCGATGAGGTTGTTTTCTGCGTCAACCTTAACAACTGTGAGGTTCTGAACCGTTACCTGTTCTGCGCCGAGGTGACCTGCCATTCTCTTACCCTTCCAAACTCTTGAAGGTGATGAGCACCGGCACCGATTGAACCCGCCGTGGCGTACGCAAGGACCTGTACCGTGTGATTCCTTAAGACGGTGGAAGTTCCATCTCTTAATAACACCTGCTGTACCCTTACCTTTGCTCTTGCCTGTTACGTCAATCTTGTCGCCGGGGGTGAATACGTCTGCTTTAACGAGATCACCGATGCTGTAAGCGTCTGTGTCTGTAAAGCGGAACTCTTTGAGAGTTTTCTTTGGTGCTACACCGGCCTTATCAAAGAAGCCCTTCATTGGTTTGTTTACCTTGTGAGGTTTAACATCGCCGTAGCCGAGCTGTACCGAAGCGTAGCCGTCGTTTTCAACTGTTTTCTTGGCTGTTACCACGCAAGGGCCTGCCTCAACAACAGTTACGGGAATCATGATTCCCTTTTCATCGAAAATCTGTGTCATACCGATTTTCTTACCGATGATTGCTTTCTGCATAAATTGTATCCTCCTTATAGGTTATTGGTTGGTTTCCCAACATGACCCTGTCCTGCTTGTAGGTTGGTATCCGATTATAATTTAATCTCGATATCAACGCCGGCAGGGAGCTCTAAGCTCATAAGAGCCTCGACTGTCTTGTTTGACGGTCTTAAGATGTCGATAAGACGCTTGTGAGTTCTGATTTCAAACTGCTCACGGCTGTCCTTGTACTTATGAACAGCACGGAGAATTGTTACAACCTGCTTCTCAGTCGGGAGCGGAACGGGACCTGAAACTCTTGCGCCTGTGCGCTTAGCTGTTGCCACGATTCTCTCTGCAGACTGATCAACGAGCTGATGATCATAACCCTTTAATCTTATTCTAATCTTTTCCTTGACTGCCATTATCGTCGCCTCCTTAAAAATGTTAGTTGGCGGGCGTTGCTTTTCAAAACTTTTTGAAACTCTGCCGGGTGTTTCCTCACCCTGCATTAAAAAAACCCGTTTAACTATTCAGTTAACCGGGAAGTTCTGAAAGCGTTTGAGCGCAGTTATGGCAAAAGCAACCCCATAATTGCCACTCAATCGCTCTGTGTTTCAATTTAATCGCCCGGTTTAAAATCGGACATACTCCACGGAAAAACCGGCTTAATGCCGCAACCTCCCGCTTCATCGCATATCTTGTGCAGTCACACAAGCATTATTATAACAGGCAAAGTATGAAATTGCAACCCCTTTTTCGAAAAATTTTTCAGCTTTTCTGCGGATTTTTTCCGCTTTTTTCAATTGCGCCGTATCTTTGTGCTTTCACCCGCGCGGCATACAACCGACGAAGCAAAAGCGGGACGGCCCGACCGCCCCGTCTTTCTTTCTATCGCACACTTTCTATACATCTACAGGCTCTACGCGCAGGAAATCCATCGTTTCCGCTGGCTCACGCCCGTCTGCAGAGAACACGAACCGCTTATCCTGCCCATCGTCCATGACCTCGAAAAAGGCGGTCGTGCCGTCGGCGCCGTACACAAAAGCGCAGCGTCTCAATTGCGTTTGACGCGGGATCATACCAGCCGCCGTCCGCATGGCGGATCGGCCCGTCCGGAAACGTCAGCTCCCACAGGCAATCCACCGGCTCGTAGATTTTCGTTCCCTGCGCCGTCTCCACCGTAAACGACGCCCGCAGTCCGTCCTACGCAGGAACCGGCACAGCCGCCAGCCCTTGGCCTCCAGCGCGGCGGGCTCCGCCGCCGTACTGCCCTCCACCCACACCACACCGGAGAGGGAAATATGGAACGGCAGGGGCAGCGGCACAAGCGCAGTAAGCGCGAGCAACACGATGCCCACGCAGACCCGCCTGATAATTTTCCGGTTTAATTTCTTCACAGTAATACCCCCTATCATAAGAAACTATCGGTTTAATGTATGGGTAATCTTCACTTCCGATCCATATCTATACCGCACCGGACCCGTTGTATCATATCTATTATTGTCAACAGTTCATAAATATTTTTGAAATATTATCTAACCCCCCTTGATAACATGTCTCTTGTTATCAAGGGGGGTGACTGTTTTACCAGCCTGCACGCACAACGTAGACGATCATATCACGTCTGCCGAATGCGGTGCAGTCTTCCAGCGTATCGTAGTAGAGGTCTGCCACGATGTCGCCGCACATGGCCGCTCCGCCGGTGTCCATGGCGTAGCAGTAGCCATATGTCCACGAGCCGTCCACCGCGGTGATGTACAGCAGCGAACCGTACGGGATGCGGTTTGGGTCTACGGCGACATAACCGACCTGCGGTGTAGCGCCGATGGATGTGACGGCGCCTGCCGGTGCATAGTATGCAGTGCAGGAGCCCGTAAGGCTATACTCAAAGGAGGACGGTGCGCCGGAAGCATCCGTGAAGACGTTCTGCTTTTTCTTTTTTTTGTACCGCGCAGCAGCACAACCGCGCTTCTTCGCTTCCCTTTAAAACTTCTTTCGTCTTGACGACGCGGCTTTCTTCCTCGCCGTCCGCATACGTGACCGTGTAGCCAGGTAACTTTGGCTTCGCCTTCCACGCCCTCGGTCTTCGTCTCCGTTTCGCCCTCATAGAGCTCTTCGGTATCTTCGTATACCGTGCTGTACCACAACAACTTCGTTCTCGGTGATCTCTTCGGTGCGGATGCGCACAACGCGGATCACATCGCCGCTCGATACGTTATCCTCTGCCTTCACCTGCTTTTCACCCTCTGCGGTCGCGACCAGAATGCGGTCGTTCTCGCCGAGCGTAATGCCCATGGCTTCTACGGCATCACTGTAATTTTCAGCGGCAGCGCTTTTCTCGATCGTTTTGCCGTCTGCCGTAACGGTGAGGTCAAAGGTAACGCTGCACGCGGATGCGCCGCGCCGTTTGTAAGCGCGGTATCCATAGCCGGTGTGACGGTGTCGTTTTCGCCGAGCGTGATGCCGGCGGCTTTCAGCGCGTCTTCTACGGTGCCCTCGTTGAGGTCTTCCATGCGGCGCTCGCCGTCTGCCGAAACAAACACACGCTTTGCACGGGTGATCTGCACGGCGATGTCTGCCGTAAGCGCGGCGGTGAGATCGGCATCTGCCGTATCTCTTTGCGCCGAGCGTAATCTCGTTTTCCGCAAACACGTCGGAAAGCGTTTTGCCTTTCGGGGCTAAAATCATCTGGGAGGCGTTATCCTCCTTGACGGAAACGCGCACAAAGCGCTGCACGGTGAGCGTGCCGTTCTCCGGGGAGAAGTCGTAGGTATCGATATCCGAAACGGGCGCCATGCCCTCGGTCTGTGCGCGGGAAAGAATATCCTGCGGGTTCTGACCGATCATACTGAATCTGTATGTTTCGGAGCCGTCATATACGGTGATATCGGCGGTATTTGCCATAACCGTAACAACGGAAGAGATGCTGAGCGCTGCAACCAGAACGACGATCAGAAGGATCTTCGGCATCAGGCTCTTTTTTGCTGTTTTTCTAACATGCCGCATAGCTCTTGCTCCTTTCAAAAAACTGTGAAGCGTTTTTGCGCTTCGATTTAGCAATATGCAATCTCTGAACGGAAGCATACTGACC
>VOFJ01002416.1_pt1 | contig 21257 bp, 38 predicted proteins | sample 5384081 | NCBI WGS metagenome assembly VOFJ01 (sample SAMN12384729, study PRJNA508395) | human gut metagenome | isolation source: healthy gut I | host: Homo sapiens | reverse complement strand
TTACGTATTGCTGAACCGATATCCCTTAAGCTGCATTCTCTTGGCATAGATTTCAACAAGATCTTCAGCAATCTTTTTCCGCAGATTCGCTGGCTCTTTTTCTTGGCATTACCCATGCCACACTTCCAAGTTTATTGACAGTCGGCTTTCTGTCAGTGTCAGCATTTGCATATTTCTGCAGTACATCAGCCTGTGTAGCAAGAACGTAAATGGCACTGTTGCCCGCATATTCTATCTTTACGTAGTCCTTGTAAAATGTTGTCAGTTTTAATTCTCTCAATACCCTTATAGACACCGATTCCATGATTTTCATGAACAACATAATCCCCTGAACAATATCCAGCTCCGTAATGTCGATATGCTTTCTCTTTCTGCTTCTTTCTCTTTTTTCTCCTTGAAAATGTCATTTTCTGAAATACATACAAATTTATTTTCAGGATATTCAAAGCCTTCACTTAAACCACCAAGCATTACAGCTACGGTTCCCGAACAAGTGCATCATCATTTGTGGCATTATATGCTCTGACTTCATTGTCAGAAAGTTCCTTGATAAGTCTTTCTTTTTTCTTGCAGTGGAGCTTGTTACAAGGCAGATTCGATAAATTTCTCTTCTGATAACTTTTCAGTTCCTTAAGAAGAAGATCAAATGCATTATTGTAATTTTCTGCTGAAATAGCTCTGATACTTACGGTACAGTCTGTCTTTATGTCGTGGATCTTACTATCAAATGAAGTAAATATTCCGCATTTTCTTTTCTCAAGAGACTTATACATTTCAGAAATGTTCTTTAAGCCGTGAGTCTGCTGTTCCAGACAGTACCCTTCCGCATATCTGCTCTCCATACTGGATGTATATTCAGTATTTAACTCTTCGAATCGCTCTGAAAGAAGCATTGGCTCAACAAGGGAAATAAGAGTGTTTTCGTCAAAATAATCCAGTAAATAAGATATGTTCTTTTCATAATATGAAATGAATTTAGGATTTACGGAATTACTCTCCACAATGGCTGAAAGCGCTCTTAATCTGTTACATCTCTCATATGTTTCAGAATCCTTTTTTCTTATTATTGTCCCCAAGTTCATCAAGTCTTACGGCAATATCCGACAAAATGTATCCTGCCGCTTCCTGTATTTCATCATCTGAAAATAACATATCCGTTGCAGGGAATATGCGAAGCTTATCTATTTCCGAAATACTCTTCTGTGACTCCGCATTAAATGTTCTTATGCTGTCAACGCTGTCTCCCCAGAGTTTCCATTCTTACGGGAGTATCAGATGTCACATCAAATATATCTATAATTCCGCCTCTTATGGCAAACTGACCTGCTTCATTTACCATTCCACAGCGCTCATATCCCATCTGTACAAGCTCTGCAGCAAGCTTATCAGTGTCGATTTCATCATCTATGGATATGTTCTTTATGGATTTCTTATATTTCTCCAGTGGAATAAGCATATCCAGACAGGCATCTATTGTTGTAATTATTGTAATTGGCTCATTTTTCTCAGAGCACTCAATATATTTGCTGATACATGCAAGTCGCTTGTACATGATTTCATTGCCATGCATGTCAACGTTGTAAAATATCACATCCTTTGCAGGATAATAGGCCACATTCATTACCCAAAAAAGCCATATCATTTGTCATTGATATGGCTTTCTGCTCGTCATTTACTATTATTACGTGAGTATCTGCGCCGATTTCCTGCTTAACAAGCTCTGAAATATGGGCAGCCTGCACACCGGTTAATCCCGTAAAATGCACTGTTCCGTTGCCCTTTAATATCTCTGCACTCTCATTTATTCCGTTGAATTCATGTGTGATATTTAAAAAATCTCTCATAATTACAATCCGTTATACATATTCATTGCAAATCCGATTCCCTTATCCAGGATTGATTCAACTGCTTCTGCGGATAATTGAACGGATTTATCCATTACTTCTCGCTCTTCCTTTTTTAAAATGTCCAAGTACCCAGTCTGCCAGGTCGTAGTGTACAGGTTTCTTACCGACACCTACTCTTATTCTCTGGAATTCCTGTGTGCCTAATTCATTTATAAGGCTCTTTATTCCGTTATGTCCTCCGGCACTTCCATGAGGGCGTAATCTTATTTTACCGATATCAAGAGTTACATCGTCATAGATGATAATTACGTCTTCCATATCTAAAGAATAGTAGTCCACAAGGCCTGCCACACATACACCTGAAATGTTCATAAATGTCTGTGGCTTTACAAGCATAACCTTGTCGCTTCCTATCATTCCCTTACCAACAAGACCGTGCTTTTCCATACTTCTGACCGGAATATTGTGCTTTCTTGATAATTCATCAATTACATCAAAACCTATATTGTGTCTTGTATTGTCATATTCAGCACCCGGATTACCCAGTCCAACTATCAGCTTCATTTTACTCCCCATTTCTGTTTCTTATTCTCATTAAAGGTCGTCTTAAAGGATATAAGGCATACCACAATTTACTGTAGAATCTGTATCCCCTGTCCGTAACCTTTATTGTTTTATTATTTCTTATAAGGCCTGTCATAATTCCGATAACAGCCTCTTCTTTAACATATTCCTTATTAATGCAGTTGTCTCCCAGAATGAGATAACCGTCATCAAGCACATCCACAATACGGTGCATTACATTTTCACCATTCGGGCGCTCAAAAAGGACAACGTCATATTTTTTCAGGCGTTGTCCCATATCTCTTTTTCTATTATCATTACATCCCTGCCCTCTTTTATAAGGGGTCTCATGCTTACGCCCTTATTGGGATACAGGAAGTTACCGTGCTTTTCTAACTGCTCTCTTATTGTTGTATTCATAAGCTCAATCACTGATAATATCTATCTTAAACTGTCCTCAATAAATTCATATACATTTTTTGCCGCGTCCACTGAGTCCGTGCAGTAAATGTTATAAACTGGAACATTGGCTGTGAGTCTGTCTATAATACTTATGGTCTTCTGCATTTTCATAATGTCTTTACTTTTATAGACCTGCTGCATCAAGACTTCCCCACATTTTGTTTTTTATCTATATTTTCTACCCTGTCTTCTCCTCTGTTAAGCTTGAAAATAAACTTAAGAGGAACTTTTTACATTGGTATTAAGTCCCATTTTACCTGACCATGGTGTTCCGTAAATGGTTGCCCCATCCTCATATACCTTAATGAGTGGCTTGTCGTCATTTATCATAACAACTCTGTCACCAAAACACTCCTGCCAATGTCTTGAATGTGTAGACTTTCTTACCTACACCGCTGTCAGCTATAAAGATCATTCCGTTTCCGTCAATGGAAATGGATGAACCATGCAGTAAAATAGTATCCCTGTCAATAAGCTCTTCAGCTATTTTTCTATATACAGATACTATTTCCAAATATGAATCCGATAGTCCTTAGGTATTGTCTGCTTATGAATTCCGTGAGTTTCCTCATATGCTCTTTCAAATGCTATATCTTCCGGAGTTGTCTCCACAGTGAAGTCAGCTTCACATTCCTCACACATATAGTCTTTTGCAGAATTCATAAACAGCCTCATACATAGGCTTTTATGCAAATATTTGTATCCGCAATATTAATATAAAAATCGTTCATATTCTCTCCGTTACAAAAAAACCTCCAAGCCTTTCGACTTGAGGTAAGATCTCTAAAAAGAATTATGGATTGTACTTGTAATCCTTCTCACATTCACCCTGTGTATTACATGCACAGTCATAGCAATCACTCTTTGTGATGATATCGCTTGAATCAATGTTAAGGATATCCATATTCATTTCTTCGTACTCTTTCTTCTGCACAGCCGCACCTCTCTGACATCTAATTTTTATTTAAATAGACACGAATTTCTTCGCGTCTTTGCGCACGAAATTCTGTGTATTAATACTTTACTATAATATATTAGAACGGCGTTTATGTCAACTTTTTAGCTATTAATAAACGCCCTGTTTTTTCCCATTTTTACGGGGATTTCAGCATTGTTATTTAATCTCAGTCGCGGTCATCATCACAGTCGCAATCGCAGTCATTTTCCATGCAGTCACAGTCAATGTCATCGCCTCTTCTTGAATTACCACGACAGTCATAGCAGTCACTCTTTGTGATAATGTCATTTGCATCGATTGGAATAATGTTCATTTCCATTTCTAAATATTCTAATTTCATGCGAAAATCCTCCCCCCTGAATGTTTTAATCATATAGCAATAGTTTTACGCATTTGCAGTTTTTAAAAGAAAATCATATCAGAAAAATCTGAAATCCCGTCAACAATCCAGAAGTTCCGATTCTTCCAATGAATCTTCTGTTTCTGACACAGCTTTAGTATCTCCCGCTGCCGCTTCTTTCTTAAGTCTGTCGGCTACGATTAACTCATGAAGAATTGTTCTTTTATTTTCTGATAAGATTTCATCTCTTTCTGAACCTGAACAGGCGTGACTTATCGGACAGTTCTTTAACTTATAGCAGGCAGGAAATGCAGGACATGAGTCACATTCAACACCGTCCTCTTCCCTTTCCTTCCATTCATTTACAACATCCTTATCTATACCCTCACGGTCTATGTGACCTATAGTCTTATCGTCAAGATAGTGTTCACACTTAATAAGAAGACCGTCAGGACTGAATCCGATATGGTTGTCATTATCTGCCATACAGCCTGTTATTCTGAGCTTAAGTCCTGATTTTAAATATGAAGCAAGCCCCTTGTCATTTAACTTATCTGAAAGCTTAATGATGTTGTTAACAAGTTCTTTCTTTAAAGCTTCTTCCTGCTCCATTTCCTCGAAAAGTCCGCCAACATATGCAGTAACCCGGTTGTTTTTTTCCGAATTCATCACCGAGAACATCGATAAGTTCATCCATGTCCTTATAGTTATATGCTCCAAGGTTAAGTCGTATGTTAACGCTTATGCCATTTTCTGCCAGCTTATGAATATTTCGGATTACCCTGTCATATGGACGTGAGGAAATGTCTTCATTTACATACTTTCCTGCATGATTGTAAATGTTGGAATCATTTTCACTGTAATAATTCTTAGCCTTGTTATATACATCCCTTGTTCCATCAAAGAGTGATCTGGATATTTTTAAGTTTCCATTCGTTTTTCGCCTTTTCAACAAGCTCATCATTGAAAATGTATCCGTTACTTATCATAACTGATGCAAATTCTATGCCTCTTTCTGAAAGGCCGGTGCATATTCTGCTTATAATATCAGGGGCGCATAAGAGGCTCACCGCCGAACCAGCTTATTGTAACCTGTCTTCCGTTATGATGTGACTGAATGAAATCAATTATTTTGTCAGCCGTTTCCTCTGTCATGTCATGGAACTTTATTCCATGCTCATAGCAGTAAAAACATCTGGCATTACATCTTGTTGTCGGAAGTATCTTATAGGATGTTATTCCTCTTTTTCTGTTAATAAGCTTGCATGCAAGTCTTATTTCTTCCACAAGTTTCTTTTCATCAAAGTCAACAGGGAACCATAAACCAGTGTCCAAGCAGATGTAACAGAAGTTCACCATCTGCAATTGTCTCATGGCCGATATTATTCAAAGCCTTATTTAAAATGGCCTTAATATCAGTATCTGTCTCCATAACAGTTTTGTCATTAGAAGTGTCATTTACAAGCTTAGATAAAAAGCACGGCATCTTCTTCTGATAAATATCTGCCAAACTCGTCAGCCCCTATATGGATAAGTTCACCTGACATATAATTGTTAATCAGAAATCCATCGCCATTTGGTACAAATACTGTCCATTTTAAAAATCTGTGTGAATTATGTTTATTCTTCTGTGGGCCTGCTATGTCCAGCACTGCCTGTTCAGGAGCTACAACAACTCGCATAATCACTCCTCGATAGCGTCAATGCTTCTTAACTTCTCTAAAACCTTATCTAAATCAGCCTCAAGCTTTTCTACAGGAGCGTCATATGTATCTGCAAGCTTCTGTAAGAGTTCTTCCTTAGTTGTGCCTTCCTTAAGCATATCAACAACAAATGCAGCTGTTGAGTTACTTCTTACGATGCCCTTGAAGTTACTTTCTGAATTGTCAACAGGAACCATGATCTGTCCGTCTGCTACCTTCTGAGTACAAAAAAGATTTCTTAAGCTTCATAATATCTCCATTCTATAAAAACAATATATTGTTAAATTTCTTAGTCATATGACTTTAATTATATGATAGATGACATAAAAACCCAAACTAATTATGGAAGAATTTGCCACATATTTAATAACTAAACAAAATAACTGAAATAACTTTCATTTATATGGAAGATTTCTGAAATTTTTTTAGCTTAGATGTGCTAATATATAAGTAATTATCCCCAATTCGTATATTGAATGTCCGCTCTTGTATGACCGGCATTTACGGCATGACCGGATGTCTTTACACGTACATCTTAAACCGTACGATATGACACATTTGGGTATACCACATACGAATTGGGCAAATACAGTATTTAAAGGTGTTTTTTATGTCTAAAAAAAATAATCTTGGATTTAAGAGTCTTACCTATCTTACGGCCTGTGCTCTTAATGATAAGACTCGGATATGGCATTAGTGCCGGATGATGAATTTTTTCAAAATTTTTTGAACTCAGTAAATTGCACAGTGTAACATCAATTGTGTCATTTGCATTTAATAAATATGACGATTCAAGACTTACAAATGACTATAAGATGGCATGGGATATGTCTGCAGTTACGGCATTTAAGCGCCGTGCATTATTTGATGCAGAAAGACAGCAGATATGTATGTTCCTTGAACAGAATGGCATCTGGCATATTCCTCTTAAGGGCGTCATTTTACAAGACTTATACCCTCACTATGAAATGAGAGAAATGGCGGATAACGACCTTCTCATTGATGAACGTTACAGAGAAGATATTAAAAAAAATATATGCTTAACCGCGGCTACAGTATTCATTTTGCAGGTGTTACAAACCACGATGAATACACTAAGCCTCCTGTATATAATTTTGAGTTTCACACAAGACTGTTCCAGTACACATTCAGCGAGAAATTTGCGGAATATTACAACAATGTAAAGACTAAGCTTATAAAGGATGAAGGTTCGGAATATGGGTTCCATTTTTACAAATGAGGACTTCTACATTTACATGATGGCTCATGCCTATAAGCACTTTAAAGAGGGCGGAACAGGCATCAGATCTCTTACAGATGTATATATTTTCAATAAGGCATGCGGCGATGTGCTGGACAGACAGTATCTTTCCGAGGGAGTTCAGCAAACTCGGCATCCGCGGCTTTGAGATAATGTGCCGAAAGGTATCAAAGCTCTTATTCACTGATCCCGGTAAGACACTTGATGCAATTGAAAATCTCACTCCATCCCAGAGAAGATTTCTTGTGTTTTTATCTTATACAGGGGCATACGGAACAGATGAAGAATTTGTTAAGAGCAAGTTCAAAAAAATTACAGGCAGTGATAAAATGACTTTTTTGCCAATAAGCTGAAGTATTACAACAGCAGACTGTTTCCGGGCGAAAGCTACTATAAGGAAGCACATCCTGTTTTATATAAGCATAAAATTCTCAGACCTGGATTTCTTATGTACAGAGCCGTTAACCGACTTATAGTTAACAGGAAGAAAAATCATTAACGAACTTAAAACCATAAATAAAAAGAAGAAATAATACTTAGGAGATAACTATGAGTGTTTATCAGTTAGATTTAAATAAGCCTGTCCATGTTCATTTTATCGGAATTGGCGGAATCAGCATGAGCGGAATTGCTCATATTCTTCTTGCCAACGGATTTAAAATTTCAGGCTCAGATATGAATAAATCTGCAGTTACTGATGAGCTTGAGGCCCTCGGCGCTACAATCAAGACTCCTCAGAAGGCAGATAATATTACAGATGATATTGATCTTGTTGTTTATACAGCAGCAATTCATCCTGACAATCCTGAATATCAGGAATGTAAAAAAGAGAAATATTCCTATGGAGACACGTGCAGATATCCTCGGTCAGCTTATGAAGAGCTACGGCAAGGCAATCTGTGTATCTGGAACTCACGGTAAGACAACAACTACCGCAATGGTTGCGCAGATTCTTATGAGCGCTGATACAGATCCTACAGTATCTCTCGGCGGTATTCTTCCTGCATTTGGAAATATCAGAATCGGTAAGAAGGATGTTATTGCCGTAGAAAGCTGCGAATACACAAACAGCTTCTTATCTTTCTTCCCTACTACTGCTGTTATTCTCAACATTGCACCTGATCATCTTGATTTCTTTTAAGGATCTTGACGATATCAGAAATTCTTTCAGACGCTTTGCTGAGCTCGTACCACAGGGAACAGGCAAGGTTGTTATCAACAGCGAAATAGATAATACCGACTTCTTCAAGCCTGAAGGTGTATCAGGTTTTGTTACATTTGGTCTTGATTCAAGAAGTGACTACTATGCAACAGATATTGCATACGATAAAAACGGCTTCGCTTCATATACTCTTATCTGCAAGGGTGAAGAGGCCGTTAAGATACAGCTTCACGTTCCGGGACTTCACAATGTTATGAACTCTCTTTGCAGCTGCTGCAGCTACTCACATTAACGGAGTTGATTTTAAGAGCATCGCTGAAGGACTTTCACAGTTCACAGGAACTAAGAGAAGATTTGAATATAAGGGTGAGGTAAATGGCGTAAAAATCATCGATGATTACGCACACCACCCTGATGAAATAAAAGCTACATTAGCAGCAATAAAGAATACAGAACACATAACAGATTATGGGTTGTATTCCAGCCACACACATACACAAGAACCAAGGCTCTTTTAAATGAATTCGCTGAGTGTCTTTCACTTAAAAATGATGACCATGTAATCATTGCAAAGGTATTCCCCTGCAAGAGAGGAAGATATCTATGGCGTACATTCAGAAGATCTTGCAAAAAACTAATTGCTGACTCAGGTTCAGACTGCCAGTGCATTAACTCATTTTGAGGATATTGCAGAATATCTCAAGGAACATGCCCAGCCTGGAGACTGCATTCTTACAATGGGAGCCGGTGATGTGTTCCAGGTTGGAGAAATGATGCTTAAATAATACTTAAGGAGATTCTGATGGGAAATATAGCTATTTCTTCTAATAGAAGTAATATGTACACAAACATATCTAATGACTTTATTGATAAATATATCGGTACTGACGGTACAAACTTCAAAGTATATGTTTATCTCTTAAGTCTTACGCAACAGAATATTACTATCAGCTCCCCTGGAAACCATTGAGATTGTACTGGGCATTGATTCATTTGCCCTTGAATCAGCTCTTCTCTACTGGCAGTCGGAAGGTCTTATATCAATTTCACTTGATAATAATGAAAAATATAACAGGCATTGTTATCAATGATGTAAAGAACGACAGCCCTAAGAGAAGATCATTTACTACAAAAATCAATTAACAGTGTTACTTCAGCGACTAATAATCAGAATAAAAACTCTGCATCTCCAGACGCTGAGAGAGGTGGAACTGCCGCTTATAACTCATACCAGCGCACATCATTAACCTCAGCAGACAGTTCTGAGGATTTACAGAAACAGAAGCAGTATGACGACATAAAGAACATTGCCATAAAGGCTCTTATGCCTGAACAGGACTCCATAAAGGAAGTTATGTTCTATGCGGAAAAATATTTGGATGTTCAGGTTAACGACTCCAACAGGGAGAGACTTATATCCATATATAACCATCTCTATGGAAATGTTGCTCTTGTGGAACATCTGCTTATATATGGCGCAGAGCACAACAAAAAGAATCTCAGATATCTTGAGCGCATTGCCGTAGACTGGAATCATAACCACATTCGAAACAGTGAAGATGCAGATAATTATCTTAAGAACTTCACTGATTATTACGGAAGGGTTATCAGAGCTTTCGGAATAAGAAACAGAGATCTTAATGATGACGAGCTCGATGAAATTAATAAATGGTACGATATGTTCCATACCAACAGTGACCTTATTATTGAGGCCTGCAACAGAACCATGAGAAGATGTCACGAACCATCCTTCGGTTACACCTATAAAATACTTAAGGGATGGTATGACAACAACGTATCAACCATGGATGATGTTTTAAAGCTGGATATGGAACATAAAAAATGAAATGAATAAACAGTATGCCAGATACAACAATCCTAAAAGGCACCTGCTTCTTCATTTAACTATGAAAACCAGAGAAATAACATTGATTTTGACAAACTTGAGGAAGAACTTATTGCTCCCAAGAAATTCAACTCTGACAACTGATTAAGGAGTAACATATGCCTCTTACAAATCAACAATATAATGCCATAATCCGTCAGTATGACCTTATTCGCATAAAGAATAAGCACATACATGACGACAGGCTTGAGGACGTCCGGACAAAAGCTCCCAATATGACGAACTCGACAAGAAGATAAGCGAATTATCCGTTGGAGTTTCAAAGCAGATTCTTACTCCCGGCATAACTGAGGAGAAGAAAAAAGGAGATTAAAAAAAAAAGAACTGGATGAAAATCTTCGCGATATTGAAAATGCCAAAAAAGAAATTCTCATCCGTTTATATAATGATCCGCACTATCTGGATCCTATATACACTTGTTCAAAATGCAAAGATACAGGATATGTGGACAACATTACTGAATACAGTATGAAGTCTCAGTGCGACTGCTTTAAGAAAAAAAGCCATCGACCTTATCTATGGTGATTCAAACCTTAAAAACATCACCATAAATGAAAACTTTAATACATTTGATTTAAGCCTTTATCCCGACGCTCCTTCTGATGAGCTTTCAGGAGTATCACCAAGGGAGTATATGAGAAATCTTGTTGAAGAGACAAAGAGCTTTGTAAGAAATTTTGATAAGAAGCACGGCAACTTCCTCTTTTACGGACAGGCCGGCGTTGGAAAGACCTTTTTATCCAACTGTATTGCTTCAGAGCTTATTAACAGTGTACACAGTGTAATTTACTTCACTGCAACAGACCTTTTCGACAGTCTCCGTAAGGACATTTCCAGAAACGGATACTACGACGATTCTGCCGATGATGAACTTGGTAGAGAAGACATTACATATTGCGATCTGCTTATAATAGATGATCTGGGAACTGAGTATCCAAATCAGTTTACGATTAACAAGTTTTTTCAACATTGTAAATGACAGACTTCTTAACAATAAGTCCACAATCATTTCAACCACAATTTATCTCTTAAGGAATTGAGGGATATTTATACGGAAAGAACATTTTCCAGACTTGCAAAATCTGTACAATATACGCAAGATTGTCGGCAATGATCTTAGATATGTATTAAGAAATAAACGCCTCTAATCTCATATTGAAATTTTATATAAATATGTACGCATTTATTTGCAAATACCGTTTGACTTAATCATTTATAAAGGTTAATATTTTTTTAATTGATATTCTTGAATAAATTTTTGGGGAGGATACATTTTATGCCACGCGATGAACGCCATATTGAAAATATACCTTATGGTTCACTAGGAATTATACCTTTAAAGAGTTGCGCAGCACTCGGCGAAAAGGTAAACAATTACCTTGTAGAATGGAGAAACAGAAGATCAGATTCTACAAACTTAAACGGATACAAGAAGGACTCTTACATTGTTCCTGTTGAAACACCACGTTTCGGATCAGGTGAAGCAAAGGCTGTTATCAACAGCTCTGTAAGAGGTAATGATCTCTTTTATTATGGTTGACGTTGTAAACAAACAGCCTTACATACAAGATGGGTGGTTTCATCAACCATATGTCACCTGATGATCATTATGCAGACGTTAAGCGTGTAATTGCTGCTGCAAGTGGTAAGGCAAGAAGAATTAACGTTATTATGCCTTTCCTTTATGAGAGCAGACAGCATAGAAAGACAGCCCGTGAATCTCTTGACTGTGCATACATGCTTCAGGAGCTCGTGGCTATGGGCGTTGACAACATCATCACATTTGATGCTCATGACCCAAGAGTTCAGAACTCAATTCCACTTAACGGATTTGAATCTGTATCATGTACATACCAGTTCATTAAGTATCTTCTTCTCAACATCAGCGATTTAACTATCGATTCAGATCACATGATGGTTATCAGCCCTGACGAAGGTGCTATGGGAAGAGCTGTATACTTTGCTAACATTCTCGGTCTCGACATGGGTATGTTCTATAAGAGAAGAGATTATACAAAGGTTGTTGACGGTAGAAACCCTATCGTTGCTCATGAGTTCCTTGGTTCAAATGTTGAAGGTAAGGACGTTCTTATTATTGATGATATGATTTCTTCAGGTGATAGCATGCTTGAAGTAGCAGCTGAACTCAAGGCAAGAAAGGCTAAGAGAGTATTCTGTGCTACAACATTTGGTCTCTTCACTAACGGATTCGAAAAGTTCGATCAGGCTCATAAGGACGGTATCATTGATAAGGTTCTTACAACAAACCTTATTTATCAGCCAGAAGAGCTCCTTGAGAAGCCATGGTATATCAATGTTGATGTAAGTAAGTACATCGCTTTATCATTGATACAATCAACCATGATGCTTCTATCAGCAATCTTCTTACACCTGTTGACAGAATTCAGGAGAAGGTTAAAGAGTACAACGCAAGCAAAAAGAGACTATCGATATCGATATCTGATTGTATAATATGCCGTTTAATTAATTACTATGTCTGATTAATTAAATCGTTTTAATATAAAAAGAGGTGCACCCCGGATAGGATTGAACTGACCCCCAAAGTGTTAGACCTTAAAGAGAAGCAGAAACATTCTTGCTTCTCTTTAAGGTCTAACTTTTTGAGGTCACTACAGATTCAGGTGCACCTCTTTTTTGTATATTTTTAAATTGTATCGTTTTGTTTATATTTAGAATTTTGGATTTAATATATTTTAAAAAGTTTTCAGGTATATAGTTTTATTAGTTTTTGTTTGTTTTAAAAGTTTAATGTATATATAATATTGGGTTTGTTTTTTAAATTTTTACGATTCTATTTTAATTTTTTTCATTTTATATAATTTGCATGCAAGTATTACTGAAACAGTACCACCCACATTTGGATCAACCATCAGCACCATGGTATTAAAGAACATACATCATCCTGTCAGATGATTAGTTCTTTTTATCTTCTGTTTTAGAATTTTTTCCTTTTACATCATCTGATGTCTTTACTGGCTTATCCGGCGCTTTAAAAACAAGAATCGCCTTTCCTGAATGGCTAATGGACATAGTAATAAGTTCAAATCCCTTCTCTGCCATTTCATTTGCTTTGTGCTCTACAGCAAAAGCCATATCTTTAGTTTTTAAAGCATGGTCTAAAACTACTGTTTTGTAACTCATATTCTTCCCCCTTACACTTTACATGTCTAAAAAATTCTTACTCTTAAGCTTATTTAAATTGTACATTACGGTAATATTTACTTATATCAAGATTGTGTAAAAAATCCTTGTAAAGCTTTATTAAATTGACAACAATCCATAGATATTTACTGACAAAGGTACTATAATCTACATAAAAAATAACCACTGAGGTGGCTTAATATTACATAGAATGTAGCAGTACAATAATAAAATGAAATTTTGAGGGGCAAAAAATGATTTATTCAATAATTGATATCGGATCTAACTCTGTAAGAATGTCGGTTTACCGTATTAATAATGATAACAGCTTTACGAGACTATTTTCAGAAAAGGAAATGGCTGGTCTTATTAACTACATTGTAGACAACAACAATATGACTGAAGAGGGAATTGATAAAATATGTGAAATATTGGATGATTTTCTTTCCATCCTTTCAAGACTTGGAATGGAAGATTCAATAATCCTCGGTACAGCTGCCCTTCGTAACATTGATAATAGAGAATATACAGTTAATCAGGTATATGAAAGAACCGGAGCAAAGATAAATGTTTTATCCGGCGATGAAGAAGGACGTATAGGCTATCTGGGAGTATGCAATGAAACAAATCTCGATAACGGTCTTATGGTAGATATCGGCGGAGGAAGTGTGGAATTTGTACGAATTGCTGATGGCGATGTATGCGGTTCTGACAGCTACCCTCTGGGTTCTCTCAGCTTATTTAAAAATAATGTTGCAAAAAATCTGGCCTACTAAAAAAGAAATCATTGCCATGGAAAATGATGTAGACAAATTACTTTCAGATCCAGGCCTCAGTGACATGCACACAGACCAGATATGCTTTATTGGCGGATCTGCAAGAGCAGTATTAAAGATATGCAACCATATGTATAAAAAACCTTCAGACAATCAGAACATAACAACAAAAAGAGCTTAAGGAAATTGTAAGTCTTCTAAAAAGTAAATCAACGGAAGCAAGAAGTCTTGTTTTAAAAGCATGCCCGGATCGTGTACACACCATAATACCGGGTACTATATTTATAAATAAAATTGTTCAACATACTAAAGCAAAAAAGATATATTCATAGGTAAATATGGTCTTAGGGGAGGGCTATTTATGTCAGAAAATGAAGAAATAATTGATCTTTTTTTTACACAAAATCGTGAGCTGAGCTGGTTGCGCTTTTTAATGATCGCGTTCTTTCTGAAGCTGCAAATAAAGAAGTTCCTCTTATGGAGAGGTTCAGATTTATTTCAATTTTCACGAGCAATTTAGATGAATTCTTCATGGTACGTGTTGGAAGCCTTTTGACCTTTGCGGCAATAGCTCCAAAGCATATCGATTCCAAATCAGGGTTTACACCTGAGGAACAGCTGGAGAATATCTTCTTTTCTGTAGATCCTCTCTACAAAAAGAGAGATGCACTTTTTACAAATGTTATGAAAGAGCTTTCCAACCGAGGCGTAATAGAGCTTTCATATAACGATCTTACTGATGAAGAAAGGGATTATGTACTTAATTATTCCAGAGAGTATATAAAAGCCTCTCTTTTCTCCTCAGATTGTAGATGCCACTCATCCATTTCCTGAAATCGTAAACAAGCTTACATACATAGCTGCTTCAATGAAGGATAAAAATAAAAAATAAGCGCGTAGGTCTTATTGAAATCCCGGAATCCGCTCCTCAGATAATAATGCTTCCGGGAGATGAATGCCGTTATATTCGTACTGAAGAATTTATAAAAAGCTATAATGAATCTTGTATTTCCATCTTATGAACTTCTGAAAACAATAGTTTTCAGAGTTACACGAAATGCAGATATAACTCTTGATGAAGAAAAAAATTTGACGACGATAATATTGATATGATTTCTCATATGAAGAAAGTTTTAAAAAAGAGAAAAAAACTTGCACCTGTGAGATTGGAAATAAACGGTAATTCAGAGACTCTTGAGGAAATGCTTACAAAGAAACTTTCTATTAAGAAGCACCAAGTATTTAAGTGTAGCTGTCCTTTGAATTTAAGTTACGCATATTCTCTCAAACCAAAAAGCCGAGACTTATATTATCCGTTATATAACTCCAGATATCCGGATTATCTGATTCCACATGAGTCAATGTGGAATCAGATAGTTCAGCGTGATGTACTTCTCTTCTTCCCATATCAGTCCATGCAGCCATTTTTAGACCTTTTAAAAAGAGGCTGCAAATGATCCTGAAGTAGTGTCCATAAAAATGACCGTATACCGACTGGCAAAACATTCCATGATAGCCAGAACATTGTGTGAAGCTGCTGAAAACGGAAAGGATGTTACGGTTCTTATGGAACTTCGTGCACGATTTGATGAGGAAAATAACATAGAATGGGCCGAGGAACTCGAAGAATCCGGATGCAAAATCATTTACGGCAGAGAAGGCTATAAATGTCACTCTAAAATCTGCCTTATAACTAAAAAAAATCAGGCAACAAGATGTCTTACGTAACCCAGATTGGTACAGGCAATTACAACGAGAAGACATCTACTATTTACACTGACTTAAGCCTTATGACAGTCGATCGCGGTATTGCTGCAGATGCTATTGAATTTTTCCAGAATATGATGATTGGAAACTTAGAGGGTAACTACAATGAATTAATGGTAGCTCCTTATTCAATGAAAACCAGATTATTTGACTTAATTGATGAGGAGATTGCCAAGGGTTCTAAGGGTCAGATTGTGATAAAGGCCAATTCCGTAACTGACAGGGAATTGATTGATAAATTCTCTGAAGCATCATGTGCCGGCGTTAAGATTATACTTATTATCCGTGGAATATGCTGTATTTTACCTAATATTCATGGCAAGACCGACAATGTTATGGTAAATAGTATAGTTGGCCGTTTCCTGGAGCATTCCAGAATATATTCATTCGGAACCGGGGAAGATCAGAAGCTTTATATAGGCTCTGCTGACATTATGACACGTAATCAGGATAGGAGAACTGAGATTGCATGTCCTATAAAGAGTCCTGAAATAAAGGCATTTATCAATCGATATATCCGCCGATCACTTCAGGACAATGTAAATCGCCGTGTCATGCTTCCGAACGGTGAATATGCAATGCCTGATTCAAAAGGAAAGGATCCTTTCGATGTGCAGGAATACTATTTAAGTCATGCAATCCATCTTTCAAAGAGCAAGACTCATGATAAATCTCATCATAAAATTAAATATGAAGCTAAAGATAAAATGCAGGATAAAAAACTTAACCTGAGTTTCTTTTGATAAATTCTTCAAGCGCAGCAAGAAGAAATAAGAATTCTAATCACTTAATCAAGATATGATAGTGATATACCAGACACTAAAACTTTGATATATAAAATAAAAAAACCGATCCATATCGGTATTACGCCGATGTGGAACGGTTTTTTTTTTAGTATCCGTTTACATATTAAACCTTAAAGATTGTATATGTAAATATTAATGTTTATTCGGATGGAATGTAGGAACTATATCCATAATAACAGGTCTTATATCCTCAATCTCACTATATGAGAGAATCTTAAGCTGGATAAGACTGTCATAGAATCTCATTTTATCTTCGATAACAATAGGCTTACCTATATGTATAAGCTTATTTTTCAGTATCCTGTAATCCCTCTTCATCCATAAGAAGCTCTTCATATAACTTCTCGCCCGGTCTTAAGCCTGTGTACTCAATATTCATGTCCACGCCTAATGTATAACCGGAAAGTCTGATAAGGTTCTTTGCAAGGTCATCAATCTTAACAGGGTCTCCCATGTCCAGAACGAAAATCTCACCACCCTTGGCATATGCTCCTGCCTGAAGTACAAAGAGATACAGCTTCAAGGTATTGTCATAAAGTATCTTTATGATGTCAGGATGTGTAACAGTAACAGGTCCGCCTGCTTCAATCTGTTTCTTAAATAATGGTATAACAGAACCGTTACTTCCCAGTACATTACCAAATCTTACGGCTACAAATTCTGTTTCAGATGCTTCTGCATACATCTGGACAATCATTTCGCATATACGCTTTGTGGCACCCATAACATTTGTAGGATTAACGGCCTTGTCTGTAATATAAGAACAAATTCTTAACTGCTCTGTATCTGTCAGCCATTTTAGCCACATTTCCATGTACCTATAACGTTATTCTTAACTGCCTCATTCGGGCTGTCCTCCATAAGAGGTACATGCTTATGAGCCGCTGCGTGATATACAATGTCAGGATGATACTTTCTGAACAGGTCGTCCATTTTTCTCTTCGTTACGGACAGAACCTATAAGTGTCTCAATATGGACATTTGGCATTGTCTTCTTTAATTCCTGCTGTATATCGTATGCATTGTTCTCATAGATATCAAATATTATAAGAGCAGATGCGGATTGTGTCCTGCAATCTGTCTGCATAACTCTGAACCGATGGAACCGCCACCACCTGTAACAAGTACTGTTTTTGCCTGATACATATCCCATAATGGAATCCATATCTACAGTTATAGGGTCTCTTCCTAAGAGGTCAAGAATATCAACATTTTTTTATGTCCTTAACATTTATCTCTCCATCGACCATCTGGTATACACCCGGAACACTCTTTAATTCACAGTCTGTGTCCTTACAGATGTTTAGGATCTTACTCTTTTCAACATTGTCCAGTGACGGAATGGCAAATATAATCTGGTCGATTTTATATCGTTTTGCATTTTCCTTAATGCTGTCTCTTCCGCCTACAACCTTTTACGCCTCTTACATATCTGCCCCATTTACTGGAGTCATCATCTATGAGACATATGACATCCTGATTTGTAAGGTAACGTGAGTCCTGAAACTCTCTGATAAGAGTATTGGCACTTTCACCGGCACCTATAATCATAATTCTCTCAGATCCCTCAATGTGCTTTTCATGCATTAAGAACATCGAACCATTCTGTATATAAATCTCGATGCAGTAACTCCCCAGAAGCAGGAAGCAGAACTGCATAAAGTAAACTGTCTTAGGCAGTGCATTTCCTGTGACAAGTGTAATTAATATATACACTCCCACAGATGAAAGGCAGGCCAGTGTTATCTTATAAAGCTCAGATATGGATGCATATCTCCACAGGCTGTGATACAGCCTGAAAAACCAGAATATTGCTATGGATGCAGCCGTATAAATAATGGCTGTATTCTTATATATGGCTGCATAATGGTCAGGTATCATCAGTATTGAGACATCAAATCTCATAAGCAGCGCTAATATTACAGAGGCATTCAAAACGAATACATCGACAATAAACAGAACTAACTGCCTTATAAATAATTGTCTTTTATTCTTGTTTTGATTTTGTTCCAATTTATTTCCTTTCCAAAAAGCCCTTAATAATGCCAACAGCACTTCCCAGTCCATATGCTACGTGCATTGCGCCGAAAATGAACGGAAGAAGAAGTGTTGTTATATTAAAAGTCCCTTCTGTTTTTTAATCATGGCTGATAATGACATTACAATTGCCATTCCTACGTATGATTTAGACACGAGCATAAGCAGCTTTCTTGCATATTCACTCTTAGTCATTCTATACATCATAAATGCTGAAACAACTGTAGTTAAAAAGGCAAGAGGAGCTAAATGGAACGGTCTTATACATTTAGGATTAACAAATAATGTTTTTCCAATCCAGTATCCGTTGTCATATTTCTGTTTGATGCTTCCAAACAGATTAGGTCTGATAACCTGATATGAAATTATGTCATCATAGTAAGCAAGCTTAAATCCTGCTTTTCTGATTCTGTAGTTCATGTCATTATCTTCTGTTCTGATAAGCTTTTTCGTTATATCTTCCAACCTTATCAAATACTTCTCTTCTGAAAGCCGCATGGAAAAGCGATGTTACATACTTAGGCTTTGAAGAGTTGTGCTTATTTCTATATGGAGCAATTCCTGCACCAAACTTGGAAGTTTCAGCCATAAGAACTGTTCTTGACATACCGCCCCTGCTCTTTGTAATAACAGGTCTTGGTCCGCCGCATACATATTCACCGGCCTCTAATTTTTCCACATTTTTTCTGATGAAATCACTTGGAATTTCACTGTGTGCGTCAACTCTGAGGAGAGCTTCTCCACTGTAGTTATCAAAGAGCAACATTCCATGCACATGGCTGAGTTACTCCAGGATTTGAACACACTTTTACATTTCTGAATCCCATGTCGGCAACATCTTCATTATTGAGAAGGGCAAACTTCTCCATCATTGCCTTAGTGCTGTCCTTTGACATTGAATCTATAAGCAAAACTTCAATATTTTCATGTGGATAATCCTGTCTTCTTAAACATTTTAAGAGATTAGGAAGATACATTTCCTCGTTGTAAGCAAATATACAAAAAGTGATAAACATATATTACTCCTACTTCATTACCGCAAAAAAAATAGTTTTTGCCAAAACATACAGATCTTCTTTAAATGACGCTTTTTCTATTCCTTCAAGGTTATACTTCATTTTCTCAGGAAGAACCCTGTTGATATAAACAGCATCCGGATCTGTGGCACCATCAAGCAATCGTGCTTCATCCTTATAGGCTATACTTGCTCTGGATGTAAGACCTGCAGGCATTAAAAAGTGTCGCCTTCATTTCATCAGTGTAATGCTTAACATACTTTTCAACTTCAGGTCTTGTACCTACAAATGACATATCACCGCCTATTATATTAAAAAGCTGTGGTATCTCATCCAGTCTGTACTTTCTGAGCGTCTCACCTATCTCAGTTATTCTGCTATCCTGACCAACCGTAAGGGCACTTCCCTTATGTGCCCCTCAGTCATTGTTCTAAACTTGTATATAGGAAATTTCTTTCCGTATTTTGTAATTCTATCCTGAACGAATAAAAATGTGTCCCTTTGAGGATTTCTTAATCTTATAGGCTATAACCCCATAGGAAGAGCAAATACCACAACAAGAGCTGTTCCCCGCATAGAAATCAAATATTCTCTTAAGGCTTAAATACAGCTTTTTCTTTTTTTTAAAATGTCGTAGTATTTTTTTGACCTTTTATTCTTCATAAATGATGGAAGATTTTCATATGAAATTAATGACATAACATCTCCCTGTATACTTCATTAAACTTATCTATAACATAGTTCACATCGTCGTCACTTAAAAGTGTATGAAGTGGCAATGAGATTTCACAACGGTACATATCATATGCATTTGGATAATCTTTAATATCAAACCCAAGATTCTTGTATGCAGTCATCATTGGCAATGGCTTATAATGTACATTACATGCAATACCATGCTCAGCCATATGCTCTATAAATTCATTTCTTCCCTGCTCATCAAGCTGTGGAATTCTTATAAGCATGAGATGGCCACTGGATGTAAAGTCATCTCCAAAATGCTCGAGAACTTCTACGTCGCCCTTTAATCCATTTTTATACATGGATATGATTTCTCTTCTTCTGGCAAGAAGGCCGTCATATCTTCTTGACTGTGCAAGACCTATTGCCGCCTGAACATCTGTCATGTTGCACTTATATAAAGGCGCAACAATGTCATACTCCCATGATCCGAGCTTGGTCTTTGCAAGGGCATCCTTGTTCTACGTACGCTGGCACTTTAGCAGCAGTTGTATGATGTACTCCTCTGTGCCACCCAGACGCAGAAAGCAAATCCGTTCCTTACTGAGTTTCCCAACACCCAATGGCGTGCCTCCATTCGATGTAAAAATCGTTGAGCACTATGAACCCGCATTCCAGAAAGGTATAGAAGAGCAGAAACGCCAATATCCAAAGCCATTGACAGCCAAATGGAAGCCCTTCATTTCGTGAAAAATGTCATTGTTGCCTCGACAACAGCTCTCCAGCAATACGTAACTGAACGAAACAGA
>VOFJ01003686.1_pt1 | contig 21315 bp, 20 predicted proteins | sample 5384081 | NCBI WGS metagenome assembly VOFJ01 (sample SAMN12384729, study PRJNA508395) | human gut metagenome | isolation source: healthy gut I | host: Homo sapiens | reverse complement strand
TGTTGTACTTCGTTCAGTTACGTATTGCTGACCAGATTGCAGGATTGTGATATCCCATTTGATTTCAGGATATTTTCTTCAAAGGCTTTTAATTAGTGTACCAGTTGTACCCATTACAATAGAATTTATCACTCAGACGTTCGAGTTCAAGAAGGAACCACTCTATCATGTCTTTTTCATTGCATCGTGTGCAACAAGCCCAATTCTTCAGACAATTGTTTCATAAAGCTAAATTATTTTTATATGATAAATTATAATAACAAGAAAAAAACTAATTCTATTGAAGGCCGGAGGATGACCGGATAAGTCTGAGCAATTCTTTGTTTGCCCGGCTATCCCATGATGGTTTCCGTTTTCTTCAAAAGATTGAGTGTTGTGGGCATTCCCCACAGATGTCAATGCCCACTACCTGTTCTTTCTGAAGAATAACAGCCAGCAGTTTCTCCAATTCCCATAAGCTGAGAGAACCTTGATCCCCAGTTTGTTGCTGCCGAAGCCGGATTCAAGACATCCTTGTCTATGGAAATGTAAACCGGCCCGTTGATATGTCCGGAAGAAAGTCCTGCCAACCCTCTTCCATTGCATGAGCGTAGTTTCACTGTAAAAACCGGACTTGTCTTTCATATCCCTTTCGGCACAGCCTGTATCGGATTTGTCGCTGAAAGCTCAAGGTCGTGGCCCTCAAGATGATCCACATGACCAAGGCACAGGCGGAAGGGTTTTACGCCGTACACCGGGAACGTCCTTTTTTTGACAGCCTGACCGACTATATGAGTTCCGGCCCGGTGGTTTGCTCCATTCTGGAAGGTGAGGACGCCATCCATCGGTATCGTGAACTCATGGGTGCCACCAACCCGGAAAAGGCCGCTGAAGGGACGATCCGCAAGAAATACGCGGTCAGCCTCGAGGCGAACTCCGTGCACGGTTCCGACGCGCCGGAAACGGCGGCTTTCGAAACCCGGTATTTCTTCAGCGCGTTTGAAATAGTGTAGGGTTTACCTGTTCAAAAAGAACATGAAGGCCACGAGGACAACGAACAACAAAACCAGCGACGTGGTAATCATACGAGCCTCCCTTTGTGAAAAGCCCCGGTCATCCCGGGGCTTTTTCGTTACATGCCGAACCATGTGTAGCCGCTGTAGAACAGGGCGCGTCCGCAGACCTCACCCCCTACGATGAGCAGGAGGATGATCCCGGCCCTGATCCAGAGCGGGCAGGGGCAGGTTCGGCAAGCGCCCGGAAGCATCTCATTGACGCCATTACGGATGAGCAGCAGAGGGCCCAGCGCTGCGCCGAAGAGCAGGAGCGTCAAATGCCATGCCAGCAGATAGGTGGAGAACGGCGATTGCGCCAGCAACAGCTGCAACGGGATCACCAGCATTTGGAGTATGAAGGCCAATACGATGAATACGGGATACCAGCCGAGCAGGAGCGCTGCCTTCTTTTCGGGATCCTTTCGGGCGGCAAGGGCGTCCATGAAGAGCAGCAGGCTGGAACCGAGCAGCAGGCTGGTGGCAAGAAAAAGCCAGTAGGTGAACAGCGAATTCCAAAAGGAACGGTCGGGATGGTGTAAACCCGGCTCATGACATAGACAAAAGCAAGGCCGAGGATGGCGGCCAGACGGCGTGCCCATGCATTGAGCGTGATCAGCCAGAGGAGAAGCCGGCTCCAAACAGCCCGACGAACAGGATTTCGCGGCTCAGCCACGATGTCTCCACGTTGGTGATCGTGTAAAAGCTTACTGTAGGATCGGAAAGATGTTCCAGTGAAGCCAGCGCGCCCACGCCGAGCAGGATGCAGGCGGCCCACGCCTTGGCCCGCGACGTGTCGGCGGTACGGCTGAAGAAGGACAGGATCAGCATACCCGCCGCGGCTTGGCCGAGCAGGGTGAAGATGACGAGACTCCAATAACCGTGCATGGCTAAACCTCCTCGGGGTTGCTGATGCGTTTCCCGCGCAGCCCTTCAGTGCTGCCTTGCGGTTTGGAATGACGGTTGGGAGCACAGATGAAGTGGGGACGGGTGAGTTCCGGCCCCGGAAGCGGCGCGATGGCGGCCTGTTCCCCATAACGCTTGAGCAGTTCGTCGTATTCGCCGTAATCCAGCGCGCGGCAAGGGCAGGCCGCGACGCAGGACGGGGGCAGGCCTTGCTCAAGATAGTCGCGGCAGAAGTCGCATTTGGTCATCTTCTTGCGCTCGGGGTCAAACTGCGGCGCGCCGTAGGGACAGTTCCATTCGCAGTAGCGGCACCCCACACAACGGTCCGGATCCACGGAGACGATGCCGTTCTCGTCCTTGTGCATGGCCTGCGTGGGGCAGGCTTCGGCACAGACGGGGTTCTCGCAGTGGTTGCACGACAGCGACACGTAGTAGGCGAAGACGTTTTGTTCATAGGCGTCGCCCACGGGAAGCCATTCACCGCCGGAATATTCCAGAACCCGCCGCCACAACACGCCTTTGTTCAGGTTATGCTTGTCGATGCAGGCGATCATGCAGGCCTTGCAGCCGGTGCACAGTTCCGAATTGAAGTAGAATGCAGGATTTTTGATCATGAATCGGTCCTTTTCTTCGGCCTGAGATACGGCCGTCCGGAGAAGCGGCCGTCCCTCCGGAGCGGTTACGCTTTTTCCACCTGCACGAGATTGGTGTGGTGAGGGTTCCCCTTGGCCAGGGCTGTCGGGAGAAGCTTGGTCAGCACGTTGACGCAGCCGTTGGTGTCTTCCCCGGCGGCGTTGGGCGTATGCCATGCGCCTTCGGGAAGTGACACCACGCCCGGCATGATGCGGGGCGTGATCTTGGCTTTGACGAAGGAAACGCCGCGCCCGTTGAACACCTTCACACGATCCCCGAATTCGATGCCGCGGGCTTTCGCGTCGATGGGGTTGATCCAGAGCTCTTGCGGCGCGACTTCCTGCAGCCACCAGCAGTTCCCGTAGGTCGAGTGCGTGCGCTGCTTGTAGTGGTGCCCGATGAGCTGCAGCGGCCACTCCTTGCGTTCCGGGCTGATCGCGCCTTCGGGGTTGGGGATGTACTCGGGCAGCGCGGTGATGGCCTGACCGGGCAGCAGGGTCCATGTTTCCGCCAGCTCGGCGAGGCGCGGCGAATAGATCTCGATTTTGCCCGACGGCGAGGGCAAGGGATTGGCCTCGGGATCGTCCCGGAATGCTTTATAGGCGATATGGTTTTCGGGGAAGTACCTTTTGTACACGCCCATCGTGTAGGCTTCCTCCAGCGTGGGCGGCAGTTCGGGGATGTCCTTGCGGGACTCCGCGTACAGTTTCTCCAGCCATTGGTATTGGGTACGGCCTTCCGTGAAGGCCTCCTTCACGCCGAGCTCGTTGGCAACGCCCGCGCAGATGTCATAGATGCTTTTGGCTTCGCCGAGCGGCTCAATGCACTTGTTATCGAAGATCACGTAGGCGATGTTGCTGTCGCCGTCGGAAGTCCAGTCATGCTCCTCAAGGTTCAAACAGCTTGGCAGCAGAAAGTCCGCATAACGGGCGGAAGGCGTCAGTGTCGTGTCGATGACCACGATGGTCTCGCACTTTTTGTCGTCCAGCAGGATGGGGTGCATCTGGTTGATGCCGCCGTGCTGGTTCGTCAGGCAGTTCCCCGCGTAGTTCCAGATGAATTTGATCGGCGCGATGAGCCTTTCGCGTCCCCGGATGCCTGCCGTGGTGGCGGTCATCTGCTTGTAGTCGTCGATGGCCTGATACCAGTTGAAGCAGGAGAGTTCCGTCTTCACGGGATTTTCCAGCGTGGGGAAGGTCGCCATGGGAAGCTTGTATCCCGCGTTTTCGCGCGCCCCGGTATTCCTCCTGCCCTTTGATGCCCACGCGTTGCCGCGGGCAAGTGTTCACCGTGCCGACGGCCACGCTGTCCGTCACGGCGGGGCTGGCCATCATCGCCTTTTGCATGACGCACACCGTCGGCATCCAGCGCCGCGGTCTGGGCGGCTATCTCAAGAGCTTCATCAAGCCTTTCCTGCTCATGCTGCCGCTCAACCTCATCGAGCAGATCGTGCGCCCGTTTTCTCTCGCGCTGCGTCTGTACGGCAACCTCTACGGTGAGGAGATGGTCACGCATGAGCTCGGCAATCTCTTCCCGCTCGTGCTGCCGCTGCTCATGCAGGTGCTGAGCCTGCTGTTCTGCCTGATCCAGGCCATCGTGTTCACGATGCTGCTGTCGATCTATATCGAGGAAGCCATCGAGGAGTAACGCATCCCCCGCACCGAAACCCGTAAGAACAAACCTTTCAGACACCCAAGAAAAATTAGGAGGAACGAGTTATGTCAACCGGAATCATTGCGATCGCCGCCGCGCTCGCCATCGCCATCAGCACCATCGGCCCCGCCATCGGTCAGGGTCTGACCGCCGCCCACGCCATGGACGCCATCGCGCGCCAGCCGGAAGTGGCCGGTACGATCCGTTCGAACATGATCATCGCCATGGGTCTGCTCGAATCGCTGACGATCTACGGCCTGCTGATCGCGTTTCTGCTGATCGGTAAGATCGGCTGAGAAGCACGGGATAAGGGAGGCACACGCTTTGAGCATCAACATCTCCGAACTCATCTGGACGGTGATCTGCTTTTTCGTGCTGCTGGTGGTTTTGAAGAAGCTGCTGTTTGACCCGCTGGTGTCGTTCATGGCTGCGCGCGATGCGCGCATTCAGGACGGGATCAGCGCCGGGCGCACCGCCCAGCAGCAGCTCGATGCGGCCGCACAGGCGCGCAGCGATGCGCAGCGCCGGCAGTCTGCCGCAGCGGATGCGCTGCTGGCCGAGGCCAAGAGCGCGTCCGAGCGCAAGCGCGCCCAGACGCTGCAGGCCGCGCATCAGGAGGCCGCACAGGCCACGCGCGACGTGCGCGCACGTGTGCGCAGCGAAGAGACCGCCGCTGCCGCCGCCGTGGACGCGAAGCTGCCCGAGCTCGTGACGGCTCTGACCGGCGGCCTGCTCGGCAGCGACACCGCCGAGCGCAGCGCCGCACAGATCCGCCAGTGGGTCGCCCCCACGCATGAGGGCTGAACCATGAATGAAATGAATCGAAAGGGGGCGGCGACACCGTGGAATTTCTGAGAGCTATCGGCCCCGTCTTCAACTTCCTGCTGCTGGCGCTGGCGCTGATTTTCTTCACGCGCAAGCAGATCCGCAAGCTCTTTCAGGAGCGCCGCGACCGCATTGCCGACGCGCTCGGCCGCGCGGCGGACGCGCAGGATCAGGCACGCCACACCGCCGAGGACATCGCCGAGGCGAAGCGGGCTGCCGACGCTGAGGCACACGCCCAGCTTGCCGAGGCAAAGGCACAGGCCGAGGCCAACACCGCCGCTGCCGACGCCGAGACCGCGCGCGAGGCCGAGGCCGTGCGCCGCGGCGTGGAACAGACCGAGGCGCAGCTGCGCAGCGACATGGAGGACCGCGTAAGCGACGCGGCCATCGGCCGCATCACGGCCGCGGCCGCCGGAGTGCTGGCACAGGACGCCTTCGCGCCCGCGCGTGCCGCGCTCGTGGATGAATTTGTCGCCGGCATCGGTACACATCTGACCACCCAGCCGAGCGACGCGCTCACCCTCGCCGAGACCGGCACGCTGACCGTGGAGGTCGAGGCGGCCGAGCCGCTGCCCGCCGCCGCGCTCGACGCGCTCAAAGACACGCTCACGCGCGCCTACGGTCATGTCACGTGCATGACGACGGTGCGCCCGGAGCTGATCGGCGGCGTGTGCCTGCGCATCGGCGACACGCACTATGACGGCACGCTGCGCCACGCGCTCGACCTGCTCGAGCAGGACGCGGCCAACAGCGCCCTGCACACCACGGACGAAAACCCCGATCTCGCCGCGTGCATCCGCGACCGGCTCGCAGACACGCACGTCGCCATCGACGTGTTCCAGGCCGGTGTCGTCACGAGCCTGTCCGACGGCATCTGCCGCGTGCGCGGCATGGCCGATGTCATGGCCGGCGAGCTGCTCGCCTTTGACGGCACGCTGCGCGGCATGGTCATGGACCTCGGCCGCGAGGACATCGGCGTCGTCCTGCTCGGTCCTTACGGGCACCTGCAGGAGGGCGACCGCGTGCGCCGCACGGGACAGATCATGTCCGTGCCCGTGGGCGAAGAGATGATCGGCCGCGTGGTCGATGCGCTCGGCCGCCCGATCGACGGTCACGGCCCGATCCGCACGACGGAGCGCCGCGCCATCGAGAGCCCCGCGCCCGGCGTCATCGCGCGCAAGGGCGTGAGCGTCCCGCTGCAGACCGGCATCAAGGCCATCGACGCGCTCGTGCCGATCGGCCGCGGTCAGCGTGAGCTCATCATCGGCGACCGCCAGACCGGAAAGACCGCCATCGCCATCGACGCCATCCTCAACCAGAAGGACACGGGCGTGCTGTGCATCTACGTCGCCATCGGCCAGAAGGAATCGACCGTCGCAGGCGTCGTGCAGAAGCTGCGCGACCGCGGCGCCATGGCCTACACCACCGTCGTGTGCGCGCACGCGTCGGAGACCGCGCCCATGCTCTACATCGCGCCCTATGCAGGCGCCGCCATCGGCGAGTACTTCATGTACCGCGGGCGCGACGTGCTCATCGTCTACGACGACCTGTCGAAGCAGGCCGTGGCTTACCGTGAGATCTCCCTGCTGCTGCAGCGACCGCCCGGACGCGAGGCCTACCCCGGCGACGTGTTTTATCTGCACTCCCGCCTGCTCGAGCGCGCCGCGCGCCTGAGTGAGGCCGCCGGCGGCGGCAGCATGACCGCCCTGCCCATCATCGAGACGCAGGCGGGCGACATCTCGGCCTATATCCCGACGAACGTCATCTCCATCACCGACGGGCAGATCTTCCTCGAGACGGACCTGTTCCACGCCGGTGTGCGCCCGGCCATCAACGTGGGCCTGTCCGTGTCGCGTGTCGGCGGCGCGGCGCAGCTCGGCGCGATGAAGCAGGTTGCCGGTCGTCTGCGCATGGACCTGGCACAGTACCGCGAGCTTGCGTCGTTCGCGCAGTTCGGCTCGGATCTGGACAAGGCCACGCGCGACACGCTCGCACGCGGCAGCCGCATGACCGAGCTCCTGAAGCAGCCGCAGTATGCGCCCATGGACGCGGCCGATCAGGTCGCGGTGCTCTTCGCCGCCGGTGAGGGATATACCGACTCGATCGCCGTCGAGGACGTGCCGCGCTACGCAGACGCGCTGCTTGCGCGCATCCACCGCACGTATCCGGAGCTGCATGCCCTCGTGCACAGCGGCAAGAAGCTTCCGCCCGAAGCGCTCGAGTGGCTGCGCACGCTTGCCGACGAGACGCTCAAGAATCTATGATGCACCATCTCCGCCGCCGGCAGAGAGGAGGAACGCCCCTTGACAAATCTGCATAAGATCCGCGCGCGCATCCGCAGCGTGAACAGCACGCAGCAGATCACCCGCACGATGAAAATGATCGCCGTGTCCAAGCTGCGCAAGACGCAGACGAGCCTTGCGGGCGTGCGCCTGTTTGCCGACAAGGGGCAGGAGGTGCTCAACGCCCTGCTCGCCGATGACGTCACCTTTGAGCACCCGTATCTCACGCCCCGGCGCCGCGTCGGGCACGTGTGCTACGTGGTGTTCTGGGGCAACCGCGGTCTGTGCGGGGCATACAATCAGGTGCTGCTGCGCCATCTGGAGCAGCTCGTGCACGCCGAGACACGCCCCTGCTCCGTGATCGTGTGCGGCCGCTGGGGACGCGATGTCCTCGCCGGAACGGATCTGCCCGTGCGGGAGATCTGCGCCGGGCTGAGCGACACGCCCACCATGACCGAGGCACTCGAGATCGCCGAGACGCTCAAAAACCTCTACCGCACCGGTGAGGCGGACGAGATCCACCTCGTCTACCAGCACTTTGACTCCGTGCTGCACCAGACCCCGGTGCACCGGCAGCTGCTGCCCGCCGCCCCGGAGGCCGACGCCCCCGCCGCGAACAACAACTATCTGTTCGTGCCGGACGCGCAGACCGTGCTCGACAACGTGCTCGAGCTGTACCTGAACAACACGGTCTACGCCGTGATGCTCGAGGCGCGCGTGGGTGAGCACGCCGCGCGCATGACCGCGATGACCGCCGCCACAGACTCAACGGCGGAGCTCATCGAGGAGCTGAATCTGGACTTCAACCGTGCGCGTCAGGCCGCCATCACGACCGAGATCTCCGAGATCGTCGGCGGCAGCGCCGCACTCAAGCAATCACAAGGATCTGATTAACACCGCGGCGGCAGCGCCGCGTCCCACGAAGGGAGAACATATGGAAAACGGTATTGTCAAAAGGGTCATCGGCCCGGTGGTGGACGTGCAGTTCCCGGCCGGAAAGCTGCCGGAGATCAACAACGCCATCGAGGTGCACACCGGCGAGCGGCGCATCGTCATGGAGGCGGTGCAGCAGCTCGGCGACAACACGGTGCGCTGCATCTCGCTCTTTTCCACCGACGGACTGCAGCGCGGCTGCCGCGCCGTCGACACCGGCACGAGCGTGAAAATGCCCGTCGGTGAGGCGACGCTCGGCCGCATGTTCAATGTCATCGGTGAGCCGATCGACGGCAAAGGCCCGGTCAACGCCGCGGAATATCTGCCCATCCACCGCGAGGCCCCGGCCTTCACGGACATCGCCCCCGCGACCGAGCTGCTCGAGACCGGCATCAAGGTCGTCGACCTGCTCGCGCCCTATGCCAAGGGCGGCAAGATCGGCCTGTTCGGCGGCGCGGGCGTGGGCAAGACCGTGCTCATCATGGAGCTCATCCGCAACATCGCCTACGAGCACGGCGGCTACTCCGTCTTTGCCGGCGTGGGTGAGCGCTCGCGCGAGGGCAACGACCTCTGGAACGAGATGAACGAGTCCGGCGTCATCAGCAAGACCGCGCTCGTCTTTGGTCAGATGAACGAGCCGCCCGGAGCGCGTCTGCGCGTGCCGCTGTCGGGTCTGACGATCGCGGAAAACTTCCGCGACGAGTCCGGACAGGACGTGCTGCTGTTCATCGACAACATCTTCCGCTTCACGCAGGCGGGCAGCGAGGTGTCGGCGCTGCTCGGACGGATGCCCTCCGCCGTCGGCTATCAGCCCACGCTCGCGACCGAGATGGGCAAGCTTCAGGAGCGCATCACGTCCACGCGCAACGGCTCGGTCACGTCCGTGCAGGCGATCTACGTCCCCGCCGACGACCTGACCGACCCCGCCCCTGCCACGACGTTTGCCCACCTCGACGCCACGACCGTGCTCGACCGCGCCATCTCCGAGCTCGGCATCTACCCGGCTGTCGACCCGCTCGGCTCTACGTCGCGCATCCTCGAGCCGGACATCCTTGGCCGCCGCCACTATGACACCGCGCGCGCCGTGCAGCGCGTGCTGCAGAAGTATAAGGACCTGCAGGACATCATCGCCGTGCTCGGCATGGACGAGCTGAGCGTGGAGGACAAGGCCGCCGTCAACCGTGCGCGGCGCATCCAGCGCTTCTTGTCGCAGCCGTTCCACGTGGCGGAAAACTTCACCGGCATGGCCGGAAAGTACGTCCCGCTCTCGGAGACCATCCGCGGCTTTGAAGCCATCCTCGGCGGCGAGTGCGACGACATTCCCGAGCAAGCGTTTTTGTTCTGCGGCTCGATCGACGACGTGCTGCGCAAGCGCGACGCGCTCAAGTGAGGCACGCCATGACGGACACACTGCATCTGGAGATCATCACGGCCGGCGGCGCCGTCGTGGACACGCCGGCAGCACAGATCACGCTGCCGCTCGCCGACGGCGAGGTCGGCATCCTGCCCGGCCATGCGCCGCTGCTCGGCGCGCTCATGTGCGGCGTCGTGCGCTACACGACCGCCGGCAAGGAGCATTACTGTGCCGTGAGCCCCGGCACGGTGAATGTCGCCGCCGGGAACGTGACCGTGCTCGCCCGCACGGCCGAGCGCGCGCCGGACATCGACCTTGCCCGTGCCGAGGCCGCGCTGCACCGCGCCGAGTCGGATCTCGAGGCGCGCGGCATGGAGATGAACATCTCCACGCCCGAGGCCGCACGCGCACGCGCAAAGGCGCGCATCCGCGCAGCAGAGCTCTGGCGCAAAAACGGATAAAAAAGGTCTGAAAATCCCCGCGGCCGCCCCCGCATCCGGGCTGCCGCGGGGTTGCATTTTGGGCTGCGATATGAGAAAATGTCTGTGTATTGCTTACACAGACTTTTTTGCGTTTTTCGTCTTTCACGCTCTGGCGGGGGAATACGCCCCGCACGCTTTTTACAGGAGATGTGTCCCATGTCCCAACCGAAACGCGGCCGCAGCTCGCAGGCCCAAAACCATCTGATCACCATCCTGCTCGCGCTCGTCATCGCGGGGCTTTCCATGTGGTTCGGCGCCGGCCGCGACAGAGGAAACGCCCCCGACGCCGCCGCCACACCCATGCCCGGCAGCGGCCTGACCGTGACGTATCTCGACGTCGGACAGGGCGACTGCACACTGCTGCAGTGCGACGGGCAGACCATGCTCATCGACGCCGGCATCGGCGAGCAGGCAAACCATATCACGACCTACCTCAAGCAGCAGGGCGTCAAAAGCATCGACTACCTCGTGTGCACACACGCACACGCCGACCACTGCGGCGGCATGAAGGCCGTCATTGCGGCCTTCCCGGTGCACACGCTCTACAGCTCCGTCACCTCGAGCAGCAACGGCGCGTTTCAGCGCGTCATGCGCGCAGCGGAGACGGCAAATCTCACCATCACCGTGCCGGGCGTCGGCGACACCTTCGCCCTCGGCAGCGCGACCGTGACCGTGCTCGGCCCGCAAAAGCACTACAGCGACGTCAACGACCAGAGCCTCATCCTGCGCGTGGATTACGGCAGCAACGCCTTCCTCTTCACCGGCGATGCCGAATACCAGAGTGAGACGGATGTGCTCGACGCGGGTGAAAACGTCCGCTGTGACGTCATCAAGGCCGGTCACCACGGCAGCCGCACCTCCACGGGCTACCGTCTGCTGTATGAGGCGCAGCCCAAGTACGCCGTCATCAGCTGCGGCGCAGGGAACGAATACGGCCACCCGCACGACGACACGCTCAGCCGTCTGCGCGACGCGGACGTGACCGTCTACCGCACGGATCTCAACGGCACGGTCGTCTGCCGCTCCGACGGCTCGAACCTCACCTTTACCACCGAGAAAGAAGGATAACCCCCATGCACCGCACCCCCTCGCCGACGGCCGCATTCTGGCTCGCCGCGTTCACATACTTCATCTGGGGCTTTACGTTTCTCGCCTCGCGCGTCGCGCAGAATTACGGCTCACCGTTCGTGCTGCTGTTCTGGCGCTTTGCGCTGGCATTCGTGCTGATGAATCTGCTGTGTCTGACGGGGCGCTTTCATGTACACCTGCACGGACGCGATCTCCGACCGGTGCTGCTGGCGGGACTGTTTGAGCCCGTGCTCTACTTCCCCTGTGAGCAGTACGGTCTCAAGCTCACGAGCACGTCGTTTTCCGGCGTCATGATCGCGCTCATCCCGCTGTGCTCGCTCATCTACGGGGCGCTGTTTCTGCATGAAAAGGCCACGCCGCGGCAGGTGCTGTTTTCGGTGCTGTCCGTCGCGGGCGTGATCGTGCTGGCTGTCTACGCCTCCGGCATCGGCTCGGGCAGCGTGCCCGGCTTTTTCATCCTGCTCGGCACGGTCTTTGCCGGTGCGGGCTATATGGTCGCCAGCCGCGCCTGCGCCGACAGCTTTTCGGCCTTTGAGCGCACATACGTCACGTGCCTGATGGGCGCGGCGGCGTTCGGCGTGCTGTCCCTGCTCGAGCACCGGAACGATCTGAGCGCCGTCGTGCAGCCCATGACGCACGCGCCCTTCGTGCTGGCCATCCTGTTTTTGAGCGTGATGGCCTCGGTGCTGTCCTACATCGCGCTCAACCGCGCACTCGAGGTGCTGCCCGTCGCGCGCACCGCGGTGCTCATCAATCTCTCGACCGTCGTGTCCGTACTCACCGGCGTGCTCATTCTGCACGAGCCGTTCGGCTGGATCAGCGCCGTGGCCTCGGCCGCCATTCTTGTCGGCATCTGGGGCGTGCAGCGCTTCGCCGCGCCGACGCCGACGCCCACCGCGGGCAGCGAGCCGCTGTCCCCGTCATGAGCGCAGCCTGACCCAAATATTTTCACATCAGAAGGATGACCCCTATGCAATCTACCGAACAGAAAATCGAACGCGCCGCGCTGGCCGGTCTCGCCGCGGCGTGCATGGACGAGCGCGAGCGCTCGACGGAGGTCTCTCTCGCCGAGCTTGCCGCACTCGTAGAGACAGCCGGCGGACAGCCTGTGGCAACGCTGCTGCAAAGCAAGCCCACACCCGACCCGCGCACCTTCCTCGGTGAGGGCAAGGTGGCGGAGCTGCGGGAGCTGATCCTCGCCAACGACTGCGACCTCGCAGTGTTTGACAACGAGCTCTCCCCGTCACAGATGCGCGTGCTCGAGGAGGAGCTCGGCGTGCGCGTGCTCGACCGCTCGGGCCTGATCCTTGACATCTTCGCCCAGCGCGCCCGGACGCGCGAGGGGCAGCTGCAGGTGGAGCTGGCGCAGTACCAGTACCTGCTGCCGCGCCTGACCGGTATGTGGACGCACCTCGTGCGCCAGACGGCCTCGGGCGGCTCGTCGCCGATCGGCACGCGCGGCCCCGGCGAGACGCAGCTCGAGACCGACCGCCGCCACATCCGCCGCAAGATCCAGAAGCTGCAGCAGGAGCTTGAGGACGTGCGCAAGATCCGCCGCACCCAGCGCCGCCGCCGCGAGAAAAACGCCATGCCCGTCGTCGCACTGGTCGGCTACACGAACGCCGGAAAGTCCACCCTGCTCAATTGCCTGACGGGGTCGGACATCCCTGCCAACGACCGCCTGTTCGACACGCTCGACACGACCACCCGCCGCTGGCGCGTCGACGCCGCGCAGGAGGTGCTGCTCTCGGACACGGTCGGCTTTATCCGCAAGCTGCCGACGCATCTGGTCGAGGCGTTCAAGGCAACACTCGAGGAGCTGACGTATGCCGACGTGCTGCTGCACGTGATCGACCTCTCCAACCCCGAGTGGGAGACGCAGGCCGACGTCGTCGACCGGCTCATCGACCAGCTCGGCGCAGCGCATACGCCGTGCATCCGCGTGTTCAACAAGTGCGACGCCTATCTCGGCATCCTGCCGCACGGTGAGGACATCGTGTGCATCTCCGCGCGCAGCGGCGAGGGCGCGGCGGAGCTGACCGAGCGCGTGCGCGCGATCCTCGGCCGCGCCGACCACCATGTGACGCTGCTGCTGCCGTATGCGCAGGGCGCGCTGCTTGAGACGCTGCACCGCGACTGTGCCGTGCTGCGCACTGACTACCGCGACGACGGCATCGCGCTCGAGGTGATCATCCACCCGGAGCAGTGGCCGCGGCTCGAGCCGTTCGTCATCCCGGACGAGGAGGTCTGAGCATGGACAGCTATCGCATCCCCACAGGCAACGGCGCGTCGGAATACGTGGAAAAGCGCTCGCGCTTTCTCGGTCTCGTGCAGCCGGTAAGCTCCGAGGACGAGGCGCGCGAGATCATCGCCGCCTGCAAAAAGCAGTACCACGACGCGCGGCACAACTGCTGGTGCTACCTGCTGCGCGACGGCACGGAGCGCTACTCCGACGACGGCGAGCCGCAGGGCACGGCCGGCATCCCGATGCTGGAGGTGTTTCGCCGCGCAGGCGTGACGAATGTCGTCTGCGTCGTCACGCGCTATTTCGGCGGCGTGCTGCTCGGCACGGGCGGTCTGCTGCGGGCATATACCGCCGCCGCTGCCGATGCGCTTGCAGACGCCGGGATCTCCGTGGTGCGCCGCTGGCTCGCGTGCGAGGTCAGCACGCCCTACGCGCTCTACGAGCCGGTGCGCGCGGCCGTTGCCGCGCTCGGCGGCGTCGTGCAGGAGACGCAGTATGCCGCCGCCGTGACGCTCTGCGCCCTGCTGCCAGAAGAAGCCGGCGAAGCCTTTGCCGCGCAGGTGCGCGACCTGACGGCCGGCCGCTGCGCCGTGCGCCCCGTCGGCGAGACGGAGCGCGCCGTCCCCCTCGCAGACGCCGGTCTGTGAGCAGCGCAAAAGCGATCTTTCACCCCGATCAGGAGGTATTTTGATATGGATCTGACCCTTTCCGATTTTACCGCGCAGCTTGCCTCCGCGCAGCCCGCACCGGGCGGCGGAGGCGCTGCCGCGCTCACCGGGGCACTGGCGGCAAGCCTGACCGCGATGGCCGCAAACGTCACGGCGGCAAACCCCCGCTATGCCGAGCGCAGCGACGCGCTGCGCGCGCTCATCGACGCCTGCGAGACGCAGCGCACGACGCTGCTCGCGCTCATCGAGGCGGACGCAGCGGGCTTTTTGCCGCTGCAAAAGGCCTACGCCATCCCCAGGACCGACCCCGACCGCGCAGCGAAGCTCGCGGCGGCAGCGCAGACGGCCTGTCTCGCGCCGCTGGCAATGCTGGAGCACTGCGCACAGACCGCACTGCTGCTGACCGCCGCGCTCGAGACGGCAAGTCCCCTCCTGCGCTCGGACGTCGGCTGCGCCGCCGCTTTGTGCCGCGCCGCGGCGGAGGCTGCGGCCATGAACGTATTTGTCAACACCGGCCTGCTCACGCCGGACGAGCGCGCCGCGACCGAGGCGCGCGCCGAGCATCTGCGCGCGACCGTGGTGCAAAGCTGCACACAGACCGCGGACGCGGTGTTTGCCGCGCTGCGCGGGGAGGGCTGAGCGATGGCAACACGTCTGACCGGCGCGCCGGTCGCAAGTAAGATCTATGCGCAGGTGCGCGAAAAGGCAGCCGCGCTCGGCACACAGCCGTGTCTTGCGGCGGTATCCGTGGGCGCACAGCCGGATGACCGCGCCTACCTGCGCAGCATCGCGCGCTCGGCGGACGGGTGCGGCGTGGCCGTGCGCCCGGTCGAGCTGCCGGCAGACTGCGCGGCGGATGCCCTGACCGGCACGCTGCGCGCCCTGAGCGCGGACGACACCGTGCACGGTGTGCTGCTGCTGCGGCCGCTGCCGAAGGCGCTGCGCGCGCAGCACCTGCTCGACGCGCTCGACCCACGCAAGGATGTTGACGGCATGACGACGGCATCGCTCGGCGCACTGCTGACGGGCGCGGCGGGCTTTGCCCCCTGCACGGCCGAGGCGTGCCTGCACCTGCTGCGCGCATACGGCTTCGACCCTGCGGGCCGGCGCGTGACCGTCGTCGGGCGCAGTCTCGTCATCGGACGTCCGGCAGCGCTGCTGCTCACGCGCGCGGACGCGACCGTGACGCTCTGCCACCGGAAAACGCCCGGCCTCGCCGCGCGCTGCCGCGAGGCCGACATACTCCTCGCCGCGGCGGGCGCACCGGGGCTCATCACGCCTGCGTGCGTGCATCCGGAGCAGATCGTGCTCGACGCGGGCGTGACCGCCCTGCCCGACGGCACGCTGCTCGGCGACGTGGCAGCCGAGGCGGCCGGGACCGTCGCCGCCTGCACGCCCGTTCCTGGGGGCATCGGCAGCGTGACGACCGCGCTGCTGCTGTTACACACCGTACAGAGTGCCGAAATTTTTCGGCAATTTTAAGCTATTATTCACAAACTGTTGTTCTTTTCCGCAGCGAATGCCGCTATAATATTCGGTATACTCATTTTGGAGGCAGACCTTTGGCCAAGCTGATCGAAAAAATAAAAGACAAACGCGCGCCCGAGCCCGAGACGCCGGCGCGGCGCGACATTCCGGTCGTTCACCCCGCTCCGGAGCAGGGACTCACGAGCGCGCAGGTGCGCGAGCGCACGGACGCCGGCTGGACAAATGCGCCCGTTGACCCGCCGGGCAAGACGGTCAAGCAGATCGTCCTGAGCAATATCTTTACCTACTTCAACATGCTGTTTCCTGCTGGCGCTGTGTGTGATCGCAGTGCAGCAGTGGCTGAACCTGACGTTCATGGTCGTCATCATCGTCAACACCGCCATCGGCATCGTGCAGGAGCTGCGCTCGAAGAAAACGCTCGACAAGCTGAGCATCCTCGCCTCACCAAAGGCCGTCGCCGTGCGCGACGGCAAGCGCGTGACCGTGGACACGGCGCAGCTCGTGCGCGACGACATTGTCGTCTTTGCCGCCGGCAACCAGATCTATGCCGATGCCGTGGTCGCGTCCGAGAGCTGCTACGTCAATGAGGCACTCATCACGGGCGAGTCGGACGAGATCAAGAAAAACCCCGGCGACAAGCTCCTCTCGGGCAGCTTCGTCGTCAGCGGTATGTGCCGCGCACAGCTGACCGACGTCGGCGCGGATTCCTATGTCTCGCGCCTGACGCAGGAGGCCAAGCGCGCCAAAAAGCCGCAGCAGTCAGAGATGATGCGCGCGCTGCAGAACCTCGTCAAGTGGATCGGCGTGATCGTCATTCCGCTCGGCGTGGTGATGTTCATCAAAGAGTTCGTGTGGCTTGACCGTGCCGCCCCCATCGCCGTGACGAGCACGGTCGGCTCCATCATCGGCATGATCCCCGAGGGACTGTATCTGCTGACAAGCCTTGCGCTTGTGGCGGGCGTGGTGCGTCTGGCGCAGCGCAAGACCCTCGTGCACGAGCTCGGCTGCATCGAGACGCTCGCGCGCGTGGACACGCTGTGTGTGGACAAGACCGGCACCGTGACGGAAAACAAGATGATCGTTGAGGACGTCTGTCCCCTGTGCGACGACCGCTTCACGCTCGACGACATCCGCATGATCATGGCCGACTACGTCTACGCCATGCAGGCGGACAACGACACCATGGCAGCGCTGCGGCGCTATTTCACTGGCGAAAAGACGCAGGACGCGACGGCGACGCTGCCGTTCTCGTCGGCGAAGAAATACGGCGGCGTGTCGTTCCACGACGAGGAGACGTATCTGCTCGGTGCGCCGGACGTGCTGCTCGCCGGACGGGAAAACCCCTATCAGGAGCAAATCGAGGGCTACTCCGCCAAGGGCTGCCGCGTGCTGCTGCTGGGCATGTATGACGGCGCGCTCTCGGACGAGACGCTGGACGCCGGCCTGCTGCCGATCGCGCTGATCCTGCTCTCGAACAAGATCCGCGCCGAGGCGCCGGAGACCTTCGGCTACTTTGCCGCGCAGGGCGTGGCCGTGAAGGTCATCTCCGGCGACAACGCGCGCACCGTGTCCGAGGTGGCCAAGCGCGCCGGCATCGAAAACGCCGACCGCTTCGTCGACGCGCGCACGCTCACGAGCGAGGAGGCCATCCGCGAAGCGGCGGGCAGGTACACGGTCTTCGGCCGCGTGACCCCGGCGCAGAAGCGCAGCCTCGTGCAGGCGCTCAAGGCCGAGGGGCACACCGTGGCCATGACGGGCGACGGCGTCAACGACGTGCTCGCGCTCAAGGAGGCCGACTGCTCGATCGCCATGGCCTCGGGCAGCGACGTGGCGTGTCAGGTGTCGCACATCGTGCTGCTCGACTCCAACTTTGCCTCCATGCCGTCGGTCGTGGCGGAGGGCCGCCGCGTCATCAACAACATCGAACGCAGCGCGTCGTTGTATCTGGTCAAGAACATCTTCTCGTTCTTCCTCGCGTTTTTCACGCTCTTTGCCACGCTGCCCTACCCGTTCAGCCCCGCACAGCTCACGCTCGTGAGCGCCGTGACCATCGGCATCCCGTCGTTCATTCTGGCCATGGAGCCGAACGAGAGCCTCGTCAAGGAAAATTTTTGCGCAACGTGCTCTTCCGCGCGCTGCCGGCCGCAATGACGGATCTGGCAATGGTCGTGGGCATCCTGCTGTTTTATATCGCCTTCCACCTCGACGATACGGCCATGATCACGATCTGCACCGGCGTCATGGGCATCGTCGGTCTCATGATGGTGCACCGCACATGTCAGCCGTACAACACCATCCGCAAGGTGATGATCGTCGTGCTCGGCGTGCTGTTCGTGATCGCGTATTTCGGCTTCCCGGCGCTGTTTAACCTGCAGAAGCTCGATCTGCAGAGCGCGCTCATCCTCATCGTGTTCGGTCTGCTGTCGTGGCCGGTGATGAAGGCGTTCTGCCGCCTGAACGACCGCATGCGCGCCAAATTCGAGGCATGGCGCGCAGCCAAGACCGCAAAGGCCGCCTGAGATATCCGCGCACGCAAAGCACACAATCGCCCCGCATATTCGGATGCGGGGCGATTTTTCTGCTTTTTTTCAAAAAAAGAGGGAAATGCACAGCAATGTCGTATAAGAGTATTGCAGCCGGAAATGGCGCAAGGCGATCCGGCCGCATTTTCTGATTTTTTTGTGGAAACGGAGGGATCCCTGTGCTCTGTCCGAGAGAAAAACGTGAGGCCGCCGAGGCGCTGCTCATCGGGCCGCACGGTCTGCTGAGCGCGCAGTCCACCGGGCGTCCGACACCGGAGGCGCCGTGTGAGATGCGCACGTGCTTTCAGCGCGACGTCGACCGCATCACGCACTCGAAATCGTTTCGCCGCCTCAAGCACAAGACGCAGGTGTTTCTGCGCCCCGAGGGCGACCACTACCGCACGCGCCTGACGCACACGCTCGAGGTCGCGCGTCTCGCGCGCACGATCGCCCGCGCGCTCGAGCTCAACGAGGACCTCACCGAGGCCATCAGTCTCGGACACGACCTCGGCCACACGCCCTTCGGCCACGCCGGAGAGCGCGCGCTCAACGCGATCTACACCGGCGTCGGCTTCCGGCACTATGAGCAGAGTCTGCGCGTTGTCGACCGCATCGAGCGCGACGGACGCGGTCTGAACCTCTGCAACGAGACGCGCATCGGCATCCTCAACCACACGACCGGCCAGCCGCGCGGCACGCTCGAGGCCGACATCGTGCGCCTGGCCGACCGCGTTGCCTACATCAACCACGACCTTGACGACGCCATGCGCGGCGGCATCGTGCAGCCGGAGGATGTGCCCGCCATCGTGCGCGATCGCGTGGGCGAGCGCAACAGCGTGCGCATCAACTCCATCCTCACGGACATCATCGCCCACAGCGGCGACGGCGCGCTGAAGATGTCGCCGGAGATGCAGGAGGCCGTGGATGTGTTCACCGACTTCATGTATCAGGGCGTGTACTACAACCCCATCGCCAAGGGCGAGGAGCGCAAGGTACAGAACATCCTCGGCAGCATCTGGGAGTATTATGTCAACCATATCGACGAGCTGCCCGCGGTCTATCAATCCATCGCGGACGACGAGGGGCCGCAGCGCGCGGTATGCGACTATGTGTCCGGCATGACCGACAGCTACGCGCTGGAGGTGTACAGCGAACTCTTCATCCCCGCAGCGTGGACGATCAAATAAGGAAGTACATCCAACGGAAACCACAGAAAGTAGGTGACGCACGTGGCTTTTCCGGAATCCTTTCTGCAGGAGCTCGCCGAGCGCAACGACATCGTCGATGTCGTGGGCAGCTACGTGCGCCTGACGAAAAAGAGCGGGTCGAACCTCTTCGGGCTCTGCCCGTTTCACAGCGAAAAGACGCCGTCGTTTTCCGTCTCGCCCGATAAGCAGATCTACCACTGCTTCGGCTGCGGCAAGGGCGGCAGCGTCATCAGCTTCATCATGGAGATCGAGAATCTCTCGTTCCCGGAGGCGGTGGCGTTTCTGGCCAACCGCGCCGGCATGCAGCTGCCCGAGCAGGCGGACGACCCCGGCGCGAAAAAGCGCCAGCGGCTGCTCGCGCTCAACCGCGACGCTGCGCGCTTTTTCCACGCGCAGCTCAAGACCCCCGCCGGGCAGCCGGCGCGAGACTATCTCGCCCGCCGGCAGCTCACGGCGCAGACCGTGACGCGCTTCGGCCTCGGCTTTGCGCCCGACACGTGGGACAGCCTCGTGCGCGCGATGAAGGCGCTCGGCTACTCTGAGCAGGAGCTCTTTGACGGCGGGCTCGTGCGCCACGGAAAATCCGGCGGCGTGTACGACACGTTCCGCAACCGGCTCATGTTCCCGGTCATCGACGTGCGCGGCAACGTCATCGGCTTCTCCGGGCGCATCCTCGGCGGCGGCGAGCCGAAGTACATGAACAGCCCGGAAACCATTGTTTTCAGCAAGAGCCACAATTTGTTCGCGCTCAATTTGGCTAAAAAGTCAAAGTGCGGGTATATCATACTGGCAGAGGGCAACATCGACGTGGCGAGCCTGCACCAGGCGGGATTTGACAGCGCGGTCGCCTCGCTCGGCACGTCGCTCACGCCGGAGCAGGCGCGGCTCCTGTCGCGCTACACGGGCGAGATCGTCATCGCCTACGACAACGACGGCGCGGGGCAGAAGGCGTCGCAGCGCGCGATCGGCATCCTCGAAAAGCTGGAGGTGCGCGTGCGCGTGCTGCAGATGCAGGGCGCAAAGGACCCGGACGAATACATCAAGACCTTCGGCGCGGACGCGTTTCGAAACCTGCTCGAGCAGTCGGAAAACCACATCGATTACCGGCTCGGCGCCGTGCAGCGAAAGTATGACCTGCAGATCGACGAGCAGCGCGTGGCCTTCGTCAAGGAGGCGGCGGGCATCGTCGCGGAGCTGCCCGGCAGCGTCGAGCGCGAGGTGTACGCCATGCGCGTCGCGGAGACAGCGGGCATGCCCGCCGCGGTCGTGACCGACGAGGTGCAGCGCCAGCGCAAGCGGCGGCTCAGCCGCGCGCGTAAGGAACAGGAACGCGACCTGCTGCGCCCCGCGACGGCGATACAGCCGCCCGGCCGGAGCATCCGCTTTGACGATCCGCGCTCGGCAGCCGCCGAGCAGGGCATCATCCGGCTCCTGTATCTCGACCCAGGCCTGTTTTACGGCCGGACGAACGTGCCGGACGCGGCGCAGTTTTCCTCACCGGAGCTGCGGCACATTTACACCGTCCTGCTCGCCCACGGCGGCACGGGCACGGTGCAGATCGCGGCGCTCTCGGGCGAGCTGGCGCCGGACGAGCTGGCGCTGCTCACGGGCATCATCCAGCAGCCGGCGGAGCTTTCCAACGGCGCGCGTGCGCTCGATGATTACATAAGCATTCTTCAGACCCAGTCCTCCGCCGGCACTGCGATGTCGGAGGCGGATCTTCTGGCATTTGCAAACAAACTCAAAGAACATAAAGGGTATGGTGGTAAAGATGGAACAGAAAGACATGAATAATCTCTCCCCGGCGGAACTCAAGGCCATGGCCGACACGCTGCTCGCGGCCGACGATGAAAAGCAGGCGAAGGCCAAGACCAAGGCCGCCCCTACGGCGAAAAAGCCCGCGGCAGCGGAAAAGCCCGAGGTGGAAAAAACCACGGAGGAAAAGCTCAACGAGCTCGTCGAGCGCGGCAAAAAGGCCGGAAAGCTCTCGAGCAAG
>VOFJ01002611.1_pt1 | contig 21326 bp, 33 predicted proteins | sample 5384081 | NCBI WGS metagenome assembly VOFJ01 (sample SAMN12384729, study PRJNA508395) | human gut metagenome | isolation source: healthy gut I | host: Homo sapiens | reverse complement strand
TCGGTAGCCCTTCGTTCCGGTTAGATCAACATGGTGTGACAGGAAATAACCGTATCAGCTTATAATGCAGCCCTCGAGGTATTGAACAGTGCGAATTACGTGACCGGTAAAGGTACAGGTGCTTTGGTTAATGGCTCTGCAAATATCTCTTCTTCATTAGCTAATTCTAATATCACTTGGGAACAGACTGACGAGTTTAACTATGGTCTGGATTTGGGACTTTTCAACAACTGTATCAATCTGGCGATAGATGCTTACTATTCAGTGACACGTGCGTTATTGTTCGAACAACCGACGCAATCGTTTACCGGTTACACACACTATTGGAATAATATAGGAAAAGTCCGTAACTCAGGTTTGGAAATCCAGCTTGATACGCATAATATGAAAAGCCGTAAGTTTTCATGGGATACTAATATAAATTTCTCACTTTCGCGTAATAAATTATTGGAGTTAGGCGGTGAACAACAAATGATTTCTTTAGGTGAAAGAAATGAAGGTTATCTTGCTAAAGTGGGTGAACCGTTGATTCAATTTTATGGATATAAGACGTGTGGGGTATGGAATAGTGCGGAAGAAATTGCAGCTAATCCTCATTTTCAGATGATGCACCGGGGGGAATACGCATTGTCGATACCAATAATGATGGTTCTTTGACTCCTGAAGACCGTGTTGCATTGGGCACTCCTTACCCTGATTTCACATGGGGCATCACCAATACTTTCCAAATTAAAGATTTCGACATCTCATTCCTTATTCAGGGTGTACAGGGCATCACAGTGCTTAATGGTGATGTATATTATAATGAAACAAAGAAGTGGAACAAGAAGTACACAAAGAACCGTTGGGTGAGTGCAGAACATCCGGGTGACGGAAAAACGCCTTATCAGAATGTGAAAACGGGACATGACCTCATGCTTACTGATTATCCTTTGCAAAATGCTTCGTTATGCTTGTTTGCGTAACTTTACAGTGGATATACTTTACCGGCAACTGCTGCCCGTAAGATTAAGTTATCAGGTGTACGTTTTTATGTGTCGGGCAGTAACTTGCTCTTATATTTGGGGAAGTGGCTACAAAGGCATTAATCCGGAGTCGCGTATGACATCCGGTAACTATTCCAGTGCTATGATTTCTGGATACCAGCGCGGTGGGTTCCCATTGACTTCTACTATTTCTGCCGGTTTTGATATTAATTTTTAATGGAGGAAAACGATGAAAAAGTAAATTATATAGGATTATTGTTAATCGTCATGGTATTTTTCCGCTTGTGATTTGGATCAATATCCTTATTCGGAAGTGGCGGCGGATAAGTATGTGAAGGATGCTTCGTCGGTAAATAATCTGGTGCTGGGTTGTTATAATTCCCTGCATGATGTGATGTATTACGAGTGGGCCATGACAGAATTGCGCTCGGATAACGGACGTATGTATGCTGCAGGTTCTTCTTCGAATACTACCCGGTTGGTGGAACAGCTTGACCAGGGAACTATTGTACCGGAAAATGAATGGGTAGAAACGTATTGGAATGCCTGCTATGCCACAATTGCTCGGGTAAATAATGTTATCTCTTACCTTGATGTAGTGACGGACGAGACATTGCGGAACCAATATGAGGGAGAAGTACTTTTTCTTCGTTCATTGGAGTATTTCAATCTGGTCCGTTTATGGGGACCGGTATTTATTGTTACTTCCAAGGTTCCTTCTGAAGTGGCTCGTGATATGCAACGATCTACGGTGGATGAAGTATATGCGCTTATTGAGGGAGACTTGGAAAATATTGTCAATAATGAATTACTTGCCCGGCAAGATGGCGGATAGTGACTTGGGACGCGCAGACCTGAATTCGGCAAAAGCGTTGCTTGCCAAAGTATATGCTACGCACTACCAGGCGGGTGACGAGAAATATGCCCGTGCCGCCCGACTGTGTAAGGAAGTTCTTGAAAGTGAATCTGTGGGAAATCCGCAATCGGGTAGTGATCTTGTTGCTTATGATAAGATTTTTTGATATTAGTAATGAGATGAATAAGGAAATCATCTTTGCGGTTCGTTACCTTTCGGGAAATGTAGGTCTCGGTTCGCCGTTCGGCAATATGTTTGCTCCGGTCAATAATGGTGCAAATGTGATTATCGGTACTTCTTCCGGTTATAATACTCCTACTGACAATATTATTGCAGCTTACGAGCAAAGAGGAGAGGGAGCTGATAAACGTCTGGATGTGAATATCGCCCAGAAATATTTCTAATACAACTACTCAGACGTGGGTGACAGAAGGTAATTGCCGTTACTGTAAGAAGTAATGTTAAATCCTGTAACTACACAGTATGATGGCGAGAGTGACTGGTACCTGTGATTCGTGTGGCTGATATTGCTTTTTGCTTTATGCTGAATTGACAAATGAAATCTCAGGACCCTTTCTGACAGACAATCTGAAGTATTTGAATATGGTTTGTGAACGTGCCGGTGTTTCTACATATACACTGACCGACCTGCCAAGTCTTTATGATTTTAGAAAGGCTGTACGTAATGAGCGCAGGCTTGAACTGGCTTTTGAGAACCAGCGTTGGTTTGATCTTCTTCGTTGGGGCATCGCTACTCAGACAGTAAACAACTACTTGAACAGCGAGCTTCTTTATACGGAATATTCTTATACGGTGAATGATATAGAAGATTGGCAAACATTTCTGCCTATTCCGGTGAGTATGATTGACATTAATCCAGAGATAGCACAGAATACGGGTTATTAATCTTTTAAATGCTTACAAATATGAAACAATATAGAAAATGGACTTTGGCAGCATTATTTGCTTGTTTATTCTTTTTGTGTGGTTGTGATTCTACGTCGATGAAAGATGTGGCGATTAGTTCACCGGAAATCCTTTTTCTTTCTCGCCCGAGAGTGGAAGCATAGGTAGTGAATTGTTGTTACCGGAGAATATTTGGATGATGTGGTAAGTGCTACTATTGGTGGTGGAAAAGCCGTTATCCTACAGAAAGTGTCCAACCGGCGTTTGTCTTTGAAAGTGACAAATCAGGCACGCAGTGGTAAAATTGTATTGGTAAATTCGATAGGTGAGGGTGTGTCCGAAGGAGATTTTACCCTTGAATATCCGGCTCCTGTCGTTTCACTAGGCCGGAATGCCCTCGGAAGTTGAAATGGGCAATAATTTGTTGCTCTCCGGTAGTTCCATGAACGTGGTAAGTGCTGTTCTCTTCACTGCCGAAGGCGGGACAGAAGGAAATGAGGCAGAGATCATCTCACAAAGTGAGAATGAGATAGTAGTGAAGGTTCCTTATGTGGAGAGTGACAGGGCTATGGTAACATTCAAATACTTTTGATGGAACAAAAGAAGTGGGAGACGTCAAGTTCGTCTGCACCGCAAGTTGACAGTGAAACGTTATGAACCGAAGGTTACAACTAATGTATTTGAACCGGCTAATGTAGGAGATGTGGTAGTATTGGAGGGAACTTATCTTAATAAGATTGATAAAGTGCTGTTAGGTGATATTGAGTGTACCATTCCGTTGCAGACTGAAACTGTATTGAATTTTGTTGTACCTTCATCGGAGAACTATGAAGATGGGAATAATACGAAGGCACTGAAAATTTCTTATTTTGACGGACGCGACACCGCACCTTGACGGATGCATTCGTGGTGAAAGGTGCCTTTGTTTATTTCTGGGGAGAATAATAAAGATATGGTCAGGGACGTATGAGGGACAGCTATCTTCTTTCTTCTCTCCAGAAACGGGATTGGTCTATGCAAATAGTGATTGAGTACTGTGATAGATCCTGTTTCTATGAAATATAAAGCTGCTACTTGTTCTGCTAAATAAACCGGCGGTTTCAGAAACAGACTATAATTCAGTAAACCCCTATTTTTCTTCTCAGGAGCATCTTCTAAATTCAATTTACAGATTAATAGTCCGGCGAACTCAAAAAACGGGCAATTGAAAACTTCTTTCTACAACAAATTCCAGTTCGCAAGTGACAGGAGGAAAAATAGATTGTTATGGTACACCAGCATTGACTTTCTTATGGATCCGGACCCATCTAAATCAGGCTATAAAACTCTGATTGATGAAGTGAAGAATGGTACATTATCAAAAAGATTGATGAGACTAACTTTTCCCGCTATAGATGTGGAAGCTAAAACTTGTCGTGGTTTTAGTATTGCAGGTGAGTGCTGCACCTACTACTGATGCTTGGGCAAAAATAAATTTGAAGCAGGTGTGGAAAAACTAATGTCAATTGATGCTGTGTTCCTGGTATTCTATTACAATGTGAAAGGATCAGTCGATAATGTTGCTGATAAGAATAAAATGTGAAGCGCATAGGGCTGTATGTATATAAGAGTGCTGATTTCAAGATGAAAGAAGGTACGAAAAAGACCCTTCCGCAAGTTCTATTACCTTTGATATGTACTGGCAGAAACAAGATTACGATTACTCAAAAGTTCAATTCAATAATTTAAAATGATGATACGAAATATACATAAGGCAATTATAGCTCTCCTGCTCATCGGGTTACCGTTACTCTCTTTTGAAAAAGATACGACGTAACACTTCCCCGAAGTAGCTTCCTGCTTGAAGTCTGCACAACCGGTGACCGGATTTACATCAAGGACGGTCAATACAAGGACATGCAGTTGAAATGGATAGGCAAAGGAACGGAGAAAGTCTCCTATTACCATAGAAGCCCTGAACCCCGGGAAAGGTAAAGGATAGAAGGTGGGTTCCACCTTGCGGATAGCGGGCGAGAATGGCTATCTGTCAGCGGATTGCATTTCACTGACGGATACGCTCCCCAAAGGTTCCGTAATAGAATTCCGTAACGGACAAGAACTGGCTAATCACTGTCGTCTGACGAATTGTGTGATAGACAAATTCAATCCGTCTCGCCGGGACCAGGCTTACAGCTATATATTGCTTTATGGTCGTCACAACAGAGTAGACCATTGTTCGTTGACAGGAAAACTTAACTTTGGGGGGTGACATTGATTGTCATCCTCAACGACGAACGTTGTCTGGAAAATCATCACCGGATTGACCATAACTACTTTGGAGAAAGACCCGTGTATGGCTCGAACGGTGCCGAAACAATGCGTGTAGGAACTTCCCAGCAAGGCTTACAGTTCTTCAAATACGGTGATTGAGAAATAACTTGTTCGAACGTTGCTCCGGTGAAGTGGAAGTAATTTCTATTAAATCCAGTGATAACATCATCCGCAACAATACGCTGTTGGAATGTGAAGGAGTGGTAGCACTGCGTCATGGTGACCGTAATACTGGGTGAATGATAATTTGTTTATCGGTAACGGACGTCGCAATACCGGCGGTATCCGTGTCGTCAATGCCGGACATCAGATTTACGATAATGTATTGGTCGGCTTGGCAGGTACCCGTTTTTCTCAGCTTTGGGGAGTTATGGATGCCGTACCCAATTCGTTACCTAATAGATATTGTCAAGTTGTTGATGTCAAGATGTACCGTAACACATTCGTAGATTGCACGAATATAGAATTTGGTACAGGCAAGGATATGGAACGTACTCTTGCACCGGAAAAAGTCTCATTCACGGATAATATCATCATCAATAAAGGACTCGACCAGCCTTATATAGCCGTTGACGACGTAGCGGGTATCCAGTTCAAAGATAACAAAGTGCAATTGGCAAAGAACTACTCGGCTCCGGGATTTACTACGGAAAAAAGTAAAAGCTCCCCAGTTGCCCGACGATGCTGCGATACGTAAGGATAAAGGCGCTTCCTGGTTTAAGAACCAAGTGGCACACCCAGCAGCGAATGTTCATAAAAAGGAATACAATGTGTCTCCGGGAACGAACTTGTCCGAAGTCATTCATTCGGCAGAACCGGGTGACGTCATTATTTTCTGGCGAAAAGGCACATATCCTATCCAACGTGCTATGTTCATTGACAAACCGTTGACTATCCGTGCAGCCGATGCAGCCAACAAGCCGCTTGTCCGTTTCAACGGAGATAAGCCGGATAATATGGTAACTATTGCCGATGGCGGCAAAATGGTCATTGAGAATATAACATTCGATGGCGTATTAGAACCGGGAAAAGCATTGGCTAAAGCGGGAATATCTACAGCCTGTTGATATGATTCAACCTTATACACTGATAGTAGACGGCTGCGAATTCCAGAACTTCGGAGAAGGCGGATTCTTTTGCAGTTAAAGGAACAAAAAGCTACTTTTGCCGAAAGCGTTACCATCCGCAACTGTCTTTTCCGCGATTTATCAGGAGATGCTATCAACTATGCGGCAGAGAAAGATGATATAGGTCGCTATAATGCCGACGACATGTTGATTGAAAACTGTTCCTTCTACCGTCTGTTGGGTTTACCTATTAATATTTATCGTGGCGGAAGCGATGAAAGTACGGCAGGCCCTTATATTACTATCAGACATTGTACCTTTGTAGACTGTTGCAACAAAGAACGTGGAAGTGTCATGCGCCTGATTGCCCGTACAAGTACTGACAGTAGAGAACTGCAATTTTGATAATAGCGGACGCGGCGGGGCAACTATCCGCCTGGATGAGGCGACCTGGGAGAAAGTACGCATTGCAAACTGTAATCTGTGGAATTCCGGTAGAATGATGACTACCACTTCCCAGGCAATACAGGGAAAGATGTACAATTTCCGTCCCGCATATATCAATGCCGAAGCATACGATTATACTCCGGTTGAGGGTAGCGAACTGGAAAAACTACTCTATCGGCTTGAAAAAGAAGTAGAACAGTTGTCATACGATACTATTATTGAAGAAATAGAAAATGATGTAAGATGAGAAAACTTATTATTTGCATATTCATGGTTTTAGGTGGATGCCTCTTTTCATTTGCCCAACATCCGTCCCTTCTTTTCACACAGGAAGAAGTGAGCGAAATTAGGGCAGGAAAGGGGATGCTGCCCGAGTTCGACAAATCGCTCTTTCGGAGGTATTGAGTGCAGCCGATGCAGCAGTAAACTCTCCTGTTTCCGTACCGGTTCCCGTAGATGGCGGTGGCGGTGCGGTACACGAACAGCATAAATCCAATTACTATGCCATGTTCCATTGTGGAGTTGCCTATCAGTTGACAGGGGATAAGAAATATGCCGCCTATACGTGGCCGATATGTTGGAAGCCTATGCGAAGTCTATATCCCACTTTGGGCTTTCATCCTTTACAGCTTTCTCCTGTTCCGGGACGTTTGTTTTGGCAGACACTTGAATGAAAGTGTATGGCTGGTACATACAGCAGTGGCTTACGACTGTATCTATAACACACTCTTCATCCAAACAGCGTGCCACTATCGAGGAAGAATCTATTCGTTCCGATGGCAGACTTCATTATGGATGGAATGGGAGATAACCATGCCAATAACAAGACCTTTAATAAGATGCACAACCATGCGACATGGGCTACGGCCGGTCGGTATGATTGGCTTTGCGATGAATCGTGAAGATTACGTAAAGAAGGCACTTTACGGTTCTGACGGAACAGGCAAACGGGGCGGCTTTATCCGCCAGATGGATTACCTGTTCTCTCCCGACGGTTACTTCACGGAAGGAGCCTACTATCAACGTTATGCCATCTGGCTCTTTCGTCATCTTCGCCCAATGCATCGAGAATAAACTGCCGGACTTGAAAATCTTCAATTACCGGGATAGCATTCTTTCAAAAGCCCTCTCCACATTGATACAACTTTCTTATGAAGGCGAATTCTTCCATATCAATGATGCATTGCTGAAAGGGCTTTCCGCACAGGAACTGGTATATGCGGTAGATATATTGTATAATATGAATCCTTCGGATAAATCACTGTTATCCGTTGCTGATAAGTATCAGCATACTTATCTCCCTACTAGCGGCGGTTTTAAAGTAGCCCGTGATATTGCCCGCGGAGAAGCTGCTCCGATTATCTATCGTAGCAGTGTATTTCGTGACGGGCGCAAAGGGGGATGAAGGCGGTGTAGCCGTAATCCGCTCCACAGATTCTAATCTGAACAGCGCCTTGACGCTGAAGGCTACTTCACACGGTTTGAGCCATGGACATTTTGATAAACTGACAATGGCTTATTACGATAATGGAAACGAGATTCTTACTGATTACGGTGCCTCCCGTTTTCTGAATATTGAGGCCAAGTACAAAGGACATTATACGCGTGAAAACCAATCGTTTGCTAAGCAGACAATCGCACACAACACCTTAGTGGTTGATGAAACATCCAACTTTGGCGGAGATATAAAAGTATCTTCCCGTTATCATTCGGACATTATTTACCATGATTTCAACGGCGGACATTTTCAGGTAATGGTGGCGAAAGACACCAATGCCTATCCCGAATAGAGATGAAACGTACACTGGCTTACGTGACTACCCCTTTCCTGCAATTCCCGTTAATCTTGGATGTGCTGCAAGCAAATGCGGACAGAGAACACCAATACGACTACCCTTTATCTGGTATAACGGGCACTTCGTCTCTCTGAATTTCCCTTACGCCAAAGCAACTAACGAACTGAAAACTCTTGGCACGAAAGACGGCTATCAGCATCTTTGGCTGGAAGCCTGGGGACAGAACAAGTAAGAAATACATCAAGCTTTCACCTTTGTTAATAAGGACCGTTTTTATACTGTCAGTACAGCTACTACTGCGCAAACAGAGATGAAAATGCTTCGTCTGGGTGCCAATGACCCTGATTTCAACTTCGAGGAATGAAACAGCTTTTCTGATAAGGGAAAAAGCACGTAAGAACCACACATTCGCTACTTCTATCGAAACGCATGGAGATTATGATGTGGTGATGGAAACTTCCAACCTGACCTCATCTTGCGAAGAGAAAGTCTTCTTGCGAAGAAGTGAAAGTACCTGATGGATACGGTAATGCTTTGCTTGACAGTTGATAAAAGCCATAAGGCACTATGTAAACGGTGGGCATTTTGAAATATTAGTTTTTCTTTCTCAGGTATTAATACCTGTCTTAGCAATACTTATCGGATAACTAGTTAACACTTTGACAACTTAACAGTTAACCTTGACGAACGGTGAATTAACTTGAAATACAGTGAATTAACAACTTGATTACAGGATGTTAATATCGTTGCGAAAGATGAGTTTAAATGAAGATAAACAAACCATTAATAGACAAAAGTATGAAAACATGTAGTGAAACTTATCAGTTTGAGAAAGATTTGAAGTGGGAAAATCCTGCTCCGGGTGTAAATCGCCAGATTATGGCGTATGACGGTCAGTTGATGATGGTCAAAGTGAAATTTGACAAAGGTGCAGTAGGGGTATGCATGAGCACTACCACAGCCAGGCGACTTACGTAGTAAGTGGCAAGTTTGAACTAACCATTGGCGATAAGAAAGAAATCCTTTCTGCCGGGAGACGGCTACTATGTAGCGCCCGACGAGCTGCATGGTTGTGTTTGCCTCGAAGCTGGTATTTTGATTGATACATTCAGTCCCTGTGCGTGCAGACTTTTTAAACCTGTAAACGTATGAAGGTAAAAAGGACTCCGATGGATGGTTATCGGGTTAATTATGCTGATAACCATCATCAACTACCTGGATAGAGGCACGCTCAACTATATGTGGGTGGCTAATATTGATTATCGCTTGGTTTCTCAAACGGATGCATTGGCAGATAAAGGCAATCATGCTGTCCTGGCAGGAGAGCAGTATATCCTGACAGCCGCTAATGGCAACCGGGATTCTGTCAGCGTAGCCAACGTACAGATGAAGGAGAAGAACGGCGTTACGTTCGTAACCAATCGCGAAGGTATCGCTATCGACCTCGGCTTGATAGATCGTAACGATCCCGACGCTTCACAACAAGCGAAAGATATTCTCGGTCTGATTACTATTTTCTTTATGATAGCATACGGTATCAGCCAGCTTTGTTTCCGGGAAACTGTACGATAAGATTGGATGCCGGAAAGGTTTCTTCTGGAGCGTGCTCGTCTGGGGGCGGCAGATGCATTAGCATCCCTTTCACGGGGAATCTTCTCGCTGACTTTTTTCCGGATGATGCTCGGATTGGGGGAAGCAGGTCCGTGGCCTGGTACGACAAAAAGTAATGCTGAATGGTTCCCGCAGAAGGAACGTGCTTTTGCACAGGGATTGTTTGGAGCGGCAGCTTCCATAGGTTCTATTCTGGCACCGATTATTATCCTGATGCTGTTCATTGCCTTTGGATGGAAGCTGACATTTGTTGTAGTCGGCGGGATTAGGACTGATTTGGTTGATTCCCTGGTTGATTATCAATAAGGAAGGGCCTTTGAAGAAGCATCCCTGGATTACAGAAGAAGAACGTACCTATATCTTGAGCGGTCAGCCCGAACAGGAGCTGAAAACCGAGGATAAAGGAAAAAGCTGGGGCGAACTGCTCCGGGTGAAAAAGAACTGGTCTGTCATTTTGGGACGGTTCTTCCTCGACCCTATCTGGTGGATGTTCGTGACATTCCTGCCGTTATATCTGGCAGATGTGTTCCACTTGAATATCAAAGAGGTGGCATTCTCCGCTTGGGTTCCGTATGTAGGTGCGGCATTGGGAAGTATTGCCGGCGGCTGGTATTCCGGTTGGCTGATAAACCGGGGACATACGGTGAACTATGCCCGTAAGGCGGCAATGCTGCTTGGTGGGATTATCATCATCCCGTCTATCTTGGCAGCTATCATGTCTACTACGGCTCCGGTCGCTATCGTTTTCATGGCATTGGTACTGGGTGGATTCCAGTTCTTTATGACGAACTTGCAGACTATCCCGAGCGACCTGCACAGCGGCAAATCTGTCGGCTCGCTGGCAGGACTGGGCGGTGCTTCCGGCCGTATTAGGTACTATTCTGGCAATACTTTTTGCCAGTTATATTACGAATTGGATATTATTATTCAGTTGTTAGGAGCTTTGGTGCCGCTGTAGTTGTGCTCCATTTTCCTAACAGTAGGAGAGATTAAACAAATAGAAAAATAAACGTATTTTAAAAACAAGACGATTATGAAATTAGAAGGTAAAAAGTCGCTATCGTGACAGGTGGTGCACGCGATCTTGGTCGCGCAATATCAGTGAAATTGGCAGCAGAAGGTGCTAAAGTTTGTTTGAATTATTTTGACAATGAAGCCGATGCACAGGAAACACTGGCGTTGATTAAGAATGTTGGTGGTGAAGCTATCGCAGTTCAGGGTGATATGACAAAGAGCTGCTGCGGTAAAGAATCTTTTTGCAGAGTGTAACAAGGCATTCGGCGACAAGGTAGATGTATTGGTGAATGTAGTAGGCGGCATTGTAGGCCGTAAAAAATCACCGAACAGGACGAAGACTGGTATGACTTCCTGATGGATGTCAATATGCGTTCCGTATTCCTCTGTACCCGTGAAGTGGTTCCGATGATGCCGGCAGGCGGTTCTATCGTCAACTTCTCTTCATTGGCTGCCCGCGACGGCGGTGGCAATGGAGCTTCCATGTATGCAACCGCGAAAGGTGCGGTAATGACATTTACCCGTTCCATGGCGAAGGAACTCGGCCTCAGGGAATCCGTTGCAACGCTATCTGTCCAGGCACGATTGCTACTTCTTTCCACGACCGTTTCAATACGCCGGAAAACCGCGAACGTATGAAGGCTTCTTACGCATTGCGTCGTGAAGGAACTGCTGAAGAAGTTGCAGACTTGATTTGCTTCCTTGCTTGTTCCGAGTCTTCTTACCTGACAGGTACGAACATTGATATTAACGGTGGTTGTTTCTTCTCTTAAAGAAGAAAGCTGATACCGTCATTCCGAACGTAGTGAAGAACCTGCCCCTTGGCAGATACCAGAAGCAGGTTCTCCGCTTCGCTCGAATGACATACTTACCTACTTTAAAGAAAATATTTATGAGACGAATCTTTGCTATATGGGCTGTATGCCTCTGTTGGGGGATACTGAATGCCGCCCCCTTAGGCCCGTTTAATGCGACTTTGCTTGAACAGCTAAAAAACGACTATCAGAAAGGTGAGAAGGAAGTCACCCGATACATTGAACTTCAGGAAAAGGTGGCAGAGAAATATATAAAGATGACTCCTCTATCGGTGACTGCCAAGAAAAAACTTCCCCCAGTAAAGATCCCAGGGATTATATGACCTTATCTCCCTATTGGTGGTACCTGATTCTACAAAAAAATAGACGGACTTCCCTATATCCGGAAAGACGGTGAACGAAATCCCGAAGTCTACGAATACCCCGAACGTGAGAATGCCAACCGTTTCGGTGATGCCGCTTACTGCCTGGGAGTACTCTATTATATCACAGGAAAAGAAGTCTACGCCAAAGCATGTGCCAACCACTTGAACGGACATGGTTCACAGACCCGAAACTGGGTATGAATCCCAATATGACTTATGCACAATCCGTGCCGGGTATGAAGAAAATGAGAGGTCGGGCTTCATAGACTCGCGCCGTTTCAGCCGTGCGTTGGGTGTTGCCAAACTGATAGAAGGCTCGAAAAAGCTGGACTCCCTCGGATAAGAAAAAAAATCTCGATGATTGGGCTACCGCCTTCTGTTACTGGATGGAGAACAGCACGCAAGGGCAAAGGGAATCTCATGCCGCCAACAATCATGGCTTGTGGTACGAAGCCATCCACTTGATGGTACTGGCTTACTTGGACCGTACCGACCGTATCCGCGAAGTGGCGGAACAAAGTATTCTCCCCAAGATGGGTGCACAGATTGCCGACGACGGCTCGTTACCCCAGGAACTGAAACGGACTCTCTCCCCTGCATTATTCCACTTTCGCTCTGGAAGCCTTAATGGAAGCCAACCAAATTACCAGCCAGATAGGCATCAATCTATGGAGTACCCCTGCTTCCAACGGAAAAGTGGCTTCGCAGGCAGTAGATTATCTATATCCCTACTATCTGAATCCCGAAAGTTGGAAATTCAAACAAATTAAACCTTTCGACCAGTCTCGTGCAGCTATTCTTCTTTATGAAGCGGGAACAGCATTGGGTAATCAAAAGTATATTGATACGGCAAAGCGTATTGGGTTGAAATACAGTACATCTGATGTGGAAACGATACCGTATCTGATTTTGAAGAAGAAATAAAATTTGAAGAAGAAATAAGATTATCTGTACCTGAATATAAAGTGATAACATGAAATTGAAATTGATTTTTTTATTTGTGTATGCTGCCGCTTCTCTGCCTTGCGCAGGAATCTCAACCACAGCAGTTCTCCAACCGCTATGGCATGAAGATGACGCGGAACGACGACGGTTCTTATGCCTTGTTGTATGCAAAGAAATATGCGAAGTTTATTGATGTGAACACCATTCCCGATGTGATGGTTCCCTATACCTATCAGGCAGACCGCTTGAAAAGCAAGGATTATAAAGGAGTGACTACAAAGGACATCGTCTACAAGAAACATAAGGATTACGAATTGATACTCACGGTAGACTTTGCTGAGACAGAGAAGCCTGCCCCGTTTGTCGTTTATATCCACGGTGGTGGATGGGCGCGCGGTAATAACGGCTCGTCCCGGTCTTTATCCCAATACTTGGCGAAACAGAAAGGCATAACAGGCGTACGTGTCTCTTATACATTGGCACCTCAATCCGATGCAACGGTGAAAGTCTCTATCCAGGATATTCTGGGACGCAGTGAAGTATGTACAGGAGCATGCCGCAGAACTGAACATTAACCCTGATTGCTTCGGTTTCCTGGGTACTTCTGCCGGTGCGCACTTGGCAGCGGTAGCTGCGATGACTGTACCCGGAACGAAGGCCTTCGTTGGTTATTCCGGTATTTATGATTTGGAAAAGGCGGCTATCACTCAAAACACGAAAGACCCTCAGCGTATTGGATATTTCTGTGACAGGGATCCGAAAGTGCTTCGTGAAGCCTCTCCTGTAAACCTGATTCCAAAAAAGGACGTTCCTGCTTCCATGCTGGTATGTGGCACGTGTGATGTTACGGTAGAGTGTGAACAGAGCGAAATGTTCGCATCGGCTTTAAAGAAAAGGGGGGAGTCTGCGACTTGTTGAAGTATGAATACTATGACCATAACGTAAGTTCGAAGACTTCGGACAAGATGGAAGAGATTTTCTTCAAGTCGGTAGATTTCCTGACTAACCATATTAAATAAATCCAAATGAGAAAAGGAATTTTATTCTTAGCTCTTTTTCGCCTTTATCGCCTGCTCCAACAGTTCGTCGGAAGTGATAGATGAGAAAGAACAACTGAAACCGGAACAACCGGTGGATGGCACATTAACCGCTGACGGTAATAGCGCAAAAAACGTATGACTTGATTAAACGTTCGGGCTATAACCACGAAGCCCCGACTTCCTCGCGCGAACATAAGACAGAGCACTTCCAACATATTCAGCAGGTGCATGACAACCAGCTAAATAAGTACGTATTTGCTTTCTTTATTCATGCCGAGATAGATGATGACCGCGGACTGACAAACATCACCGACCGCCAGCGTAATGAGATAAAGACGGATAATAAGTCTCCGAAAAGCCTTGTCGGACAAAAGGGAGAGACTATGGTGTTTCGCTGGAAATTCTGTTTGCCGACAGGATTCCAGACGACAGCCAAATTCTCCCATCTCCACCAGTTGAAGGGTATTGATAATTCATCGGGCACGGCAGACGTCGGTTCTCCACTCATTACCCTGACTGCTTATTCCAACAGCGGCAGTAAAGGCGGTCAACAACTGCGCGTACGTTATGACAAACGTGGCGGAAGCACTACTACCCTTGCCAGTACAGACCTTGCTGGCTTCCTCGGCAACTGGGTGGAAGTAGAAGAAAAAGCCTGTTTCGGTGAGAACGGTTCTTATGAAGTGATCATCACACGTATCAAAGATGGAAAAGTTCTTTTAAAACTAGGTCCTGAAAAAATGGATATGTGGCGTACGGATTGTACCGGACTTCGTCCCAAATGGGGTATCTACCGCTATTTGGGTGAAGATAGGGACCTGGCAAGATCAGTTGCGTGACGAAGAAATTCGTTTTGCCGATTTCTCTATCAAGAAACTTTAGAGAGGGATTTTAAAGAAAACCTTAGAAAAGGACAAACAGTTCGTTTTGTCTATTATGGTGGTCTCCCTGTCCGGAATATACTTTGAGGTATATTTTCGGGTGGGAGATTGTCGTTTATTATAGGCATATTAAAAACTAAATATGCTAGGGGAAGACGGTGGGATATTTGAATGGGGTATTGATGTATGTTTTGTCAAAAGCAGGTAATTTATGTTCTTCTGATTTTATATCAAGTTGCGTGATTTGTATTTAGTAGGATTTCTACTTGACGAAACCTGAAAAAGATGGAGGAAGGTAAGATATGTTTTGTCGATTATGATTTATTTTCTTTCTATTGCTTGGTAATATCAGAAAAGCTATATATTTGCGGTCAATCTATAAAATTGAGGTAATAGCCAAGAAATAGTATTACTGATATTCATGGCAGATTGTTTAAGTAGAGTCTTTATTTGAAATGGTAAGGTAATGAATAAGAAAGTAACATTAAAGGATATAGCTATAATGCAATCCGGCATATACATGAAAACTGATTCACAAGGTGAGGTCAGGTATTTGCAGGTAAAGGATGTTAATTCGGAGAATAAACTTGATTATACTCAAATAGCTACGGTAATAAATACAGGAATAAATGATAAGCATTGGTTGAAAAACGGAGATTTGTTGTTTGCGGCTAAAGGAGGCTCCAATTGCATTGCATACAGTATGAAGGGACAGAACGAAGTACTATAGCATCTTCATCTTTTTATTATCATACGTCCGTCATTAGTAAACATATTACCGGAATTCCTTTGTTGTTTTTTAAATACATCGTCCATTCTTGGTATGTTGAAGAATGCAGCAGTAGGTACAGGTATTCAGGTGATTCCTCAATCGGTAATGGGGGAAATACAGCTTGATATACCATCTATAGAAGTACAAAGGCTTGTTGTAGAAATGGATCGGTTGAGAAAAAAAGAAGGTGAATGTATTCGTAGTGAAATTGATATACTTAAACAGAGTTTGCAAGATCAGTTGTTGATGGATTCTTTAAAATGATTGTATTATGAAAGAGAAAGCATATTATATCGTAAGTAAAGCACGGCAAATTTTGGGGGAACGATTTCTGCCGATCAGTGCAGGGATTATGTACTGGCTTTGCTATTTCTGAAATCTGCAAGTGAGTACTACAAATCAAATGACTCTTTTCAACAAGATGATAATAGCCCTGCTTTTTACGTTTGTTAGTGTCCGAGCGCAGTTCTTTCGATTATCTATGTAAAGAACTTGATTCACCGGAACTTGGCAGATTGATAAATATGGCTCTTTATGAACTGGAGCAGGTGAACGCTTTGGTTACTGAAGGTTATGAAATCAATAAAGCTATTGATTTCGAAAGTAATATATTAGGAGATATGAACGCGAGATCGATCAAGTTGCGTGAGCACTTTCTTTTGCTTTTTCAAGAAATCAGGCTGACTAATGCTACCGGGCAGTTGATAGACGTTGGTGATTTATATAATCAGTTGTTATATATATTTGCTGAAGAAGCAGGTAAAAGATAAATAATGTGCTTACTCCTACAGAGGTAGTTAGTTTGATCACGAAACTAATAGATGGCGATAGAAAAAATGCTTGTTTGTGCGATCCGGCATCCGGTAGTGGTACTCTGTTGGTTGAGGTCGGTAAAAAAATGGGGATCAGAGGTACTGAGCTCTATGGGCAAGAAGTGAATTGGAATTTGTATGCATTGACAAAAATGAATCTGATGCTGAATGGCTTCAAGGGGTGCGACTTTTCTTTGGGGAGATAGTCTTAGTAATCCTAAATTGTTGGATCATGGAGGGCTAAGAAAGTTTGATATTGTTGTCTCTGTGCCTCCATTTGCGGATAAGTGGGCAGCCGAAGAGGCTTTATAGTGATTTTTACAAACGCTTTAAATATGGCATTCCTCCTAAAAGTCAGGTTACATGGGCGTATATAAGTCATATTTTGGCAAGTTTGCGGAATGACGGACAAAGCTGTTGTAGTAGTACCGGTAGGCGTTTTGTTCCGAAATACTGAAAGTAAGATACGAGAGCAGATTATTGAACATAATTTACTTGAGGCAGTTATTGAATTGCCGCCGAATCTATTTTTATGGAGCGGCTATCTCTACGGCAATTCTTGTATTCAGAAAGGAAAGAATGAGGACGCAAACTTTATTTGTTGACGCACGGAAGGGGTATATTTCGAATAAAGGACTTTGTAAACTTTCTGATAAAATGCTGGAACAGGCTTTCGAATACATATAAAAAGTTTCTTGCCGGAGAAGAGATGGGGAGAGAAAAAAAGGTTGTTCGTTCTATATCGCTACGCAGGATGAGATACGGCATAACAAGTACGATTTGAAAGTAATTAAGTATGTAGAGGATAAGATTGAGAGAAAGGAGATTGATGTAAAAGTTGCTTTACAAAGAATAGATGAATTGGAAGAGCGGTTAAAGTGTATTGATAAGCAATTTAAAGATTGTGCATGGCGATTGAGGGAGCTGACTAAAAGAATAGTAATTATGAAAAAAAGACACAGGTGTATGATAGAAGTTATAGTTACAATAGTCACAATTTTAGGAGGAGTAGTTACTTTGCTTTCATATTTCTCGAAGGAAAAAGTCAGAGTGACAATCTGCTGTACAGAGAGTACATTGCTGACGCAAAAACCTAAAATACCTGGAATTACTGTCTTTGTACAGTATGAAGATACGATACCGGTTGAAAATCTTTGGAGAATATGTTATACGTTAGAGAATACGGGAAATAGAAATATTATTGGTGAAGGTGCCCAATCTTCTTTAGTGGCTAAAGGGGGCGGACTTCCATTATATACGAAAAATGTAAAAAGATGATTCAATTATCAGCTACGGACAATAATATGGTAGAGTTGAGAGATAATATGTTACATTTTAAACAGTGGTTGCCGGATGAGTGTATCACAATTGAAGCTTTGGTGGAAAGACTCGGGTGAGAATCCTGAATTATATATTGATGAACATGACATCATTAACTCTAAAGTAATTTTTAAGAATAGTACTAATAGATGAATATAAAATAAATAAAACCATGAAAAAGATTTTTTTCTTCTCTTTTTTGCTTGTTACTTGCATTGCTCAAGCACAAAATGTTTATCGCACCGATAAAGATATATCTTATGTCTCTGGTTCCGAAACGGACACCTATCGTCAGGAGCGTTGTAAACTGGATATTTATTATCCTGAAAACAAAGAAGGATTTCTCAACTATCGTTTGGTTTCATGGCGGTGGTATGGAAGGTGGAAATAAATTTATTCCCAAAGAATTGAGAGAACAAGGGTTTGCAGTAGTGGCGGTGAATTACCGTTTGAGTCCGAAAGCAAAGAATCCGGCTTACATCGAAGATGCAGCTGAAGCTGTGGCATGGGTTTTCAAGAATATTGAGAAGTATGGTGGTCGTAAGGATCACATTTTTGTTTCCGGTCATTCTGCGGGAGGTTATCTTTCGTTGATTCTGGCAATGGATAAAAAAGTACATGGCAGCATACGGAGCAGATGCCGATAGTGTAGCTGCTTATCTTCCGGTGAGTGGTCAGACGGTGACACATTTCACTATTCGTAAGGAACGCGGTTTGCCTGACGGTATTCCGGTGGTTGATGAGTATGCTCCGGTAAATAAGGCTCGTAAGGAAACAGCCCTCTCGTGTTGATTACGGGGGGACAAGCATCTGGAGATGGCGGCAAGATATGAAGAAAAATGCGCTGTTGGAAGCTGTCCTGAAAAAAGTATAGGTAATAAGAAAGTGACGTTGTATGAGATGCAAGGATTCGATCATGGTCAGGTGCTCGGTCCGGCTTGCTATCTGATTGTAGATTATGTGAAGAGATTCAAATGATATATTGTTCTGGCAGGAAGTCAGATATATGTGGTATGAATTTACCACATATATGGTATTTACCCTGAACAGAATCTGCACTATTCTTTGTCATATATTAAAACAAGAGAAATTTAAAACAGATATATATGGAAAAAGATAGCAAGAAAATTGACGGATTTGGTAGGTAATACTCCGTTATTGGAACTTAGTAACTATAATACAAGTAACGACCTGAAAGCTTCGTCTGATTGTAAAGATTGAGTCTTTCAATCCGGCAGGAAGCGTGAAGGACCGCATAGCATTGGCTATGATTGAGGATGCCGAAACGAAAGGTGTCTTACAACCCGGAGCAACGATCATTGAACCGACTAGCGGCAATACCGGTGTGGGATTGGCTTTTGTTTCAGCAGCGAAAGGCTATAAACTGATTCTGACGATGCCCGATACCATGAGTATCGAACGGCGTAATCTTCTGAAAACCTTTTAGGTGCGGAATTAGTATTGACTCCTGGTACGGATGGTATGAAAGGGGCAATTGCCAAAGCTGAAGATTTGAAAAGGTGTAACCCGGGAGCTGCCATCTTACAACAATTTGAGAATCCTGCTAACCCCGCCATGCATTTACGGACTACCGGTCTGGAAATATGGAGAGATACCGAGGGGAAAGTCGATATCTTTGTGGCCATGGAGTAGGTACTGGCGGGACAGTTAGCGGTGTAGGTGAGGCATTGAAGATGCGTGATCCGAGTATAAAGATAGTGGCAGTGGAACCATCTGATTCTCCTGTACTGTCGGGAGGAAAACCAGGTCCGCATAAGATTCAGGGAATCGGTGCAGGGTTTGTTCCTAAAACGTACAAGGCTTCTATCGTAGATGAGATTATTCAGGTGCAGAATGACGATGCCATTCGTACGAGTCGTGAATTTAGCCAAACAGGAAGGTTTGTTGGTAGGCATATCTTCAGGCGCAGCCGTATATGCTGCTACGGAACTGGCGAAGCGGCCGGAAAATGCCGGGAAGATGATCGTTGCATTATTACCCGATACAGGAGAACGTTATCTGTCTACCATTTTGTATGCTTTTGAGGAATATCCTTTGTGATAATACCGCTTTCCTCCAGATAAAAACAACTGCTCTTTTTGATTCAAACGATTGTCTTTTGTTGCATCTGCTCGCTTGATCCTCTGAAACGTTCAAAAAGAACACAGAGGATACTATGGTAGTAAACCTAAAAATCAAACGCAGTTAATCTGTTCTTTTCCCGACAAGGAGAAAGAGGGCGACGGGTACAAGCCGGACGCAAAAACTCCGGTTGCGTATTCGTTGGTCGGGCCGTAAAGTCGATTTCAATGTAGGGTACCGGATTGCTAAGCCAACCGGATACACAAACCCAGCGCTGCCGGGTAAAGACCACCCAATCTGTAAAGCAAACTACCCTGATTAACGGGGCGATACAAGTTTTTTGAAACGACAATAGACAGCGTTTTTACCGCTTTCGAACTGGAGGGAATATTGCCCACACCGGATCGATAAGAGCAAAAATTCAACCTTCTGGCAGGCCGTAAAAGCGAGCACGAGAGAGACAACCGGCAAAAAACATTTTTGACTATTTTGACGACTTCACCAAAGAAGAGGGGAGGCATTAAATAAATAACTGGAGCAGGGGAAACGTATGTAAAGTTTCAGAATACCTGCAATCATTTGACGGCGTACAATCCCGGGTTGAGTTTGAGGATTTGACAGAGGCCGGACTGTCCAACTATGCGACACACCTGCGAGGTAAAAATTTTGCAGCAGAACTCAATCTGATACCTACGCGCAGTGGTGCGCTTGAGTTCTCTGCTGGTGTCGATCGTGCGGACAAAGCAGCACGGCACGGAATCTGCTCGGCAATGTCTAAATTCCCCATGTATTCCGGCAGAACGCTGGGCGCGACTGGTTCATCCGGCAGGACGGTACGTCACCCGCAACGGCAATCTGGCGAACTGGGGGATACTATGGATGAAGGACGACGACACCTTCCCACATCATCACTACCGGAACGTGCCATCCCGCAGCCCGGCGACTGGGTGTTCTCACTTGGACGAGTTAAGCACGTGACGACCACACGTCGCCAGCGGTGGAACACGTCTGGCTAGACGCAATGGGGAACATCACCGTGCATGTCATCGAGGGAAACAGCACCCGTTGCGGGTCAAGTGTGCGCGGGAGTACGCCTGACCTACAACCGATTCTGGTTACGGCACGGTGCATGACGTCGCCGACTGGACGACGCGCAGCGGCAACAGTGGGGCGGTGAAGGTGCGCGAATTACAGGAGAAGCTATGTATCTGGGCTATCTCTGGTTAGAGGACAAGGTGGACGGCGTCTATGGTGCGGCGACGGTGGAGGCAGCAATACGTAACTGAACGAAGCATACTGAG